>FLOH01000240.1_pt1 | contig 142245 bp, 136 predicted proteins | sample 756751 | NCBI WGS metagenome assembly FLOH01 (sample SAMEA4026879, study PRJEB14308) | marine metagenome | biome: coastal water; material: water | depth 74 m | reverse complement strand
GTGGTGGTGGGCGACGACGATGACCTGTTTCGTACGACAATGGTGGTTGAGCGTGCGACTTGGATCGAGGCGCCGGTCGACGGCGCGGTGTTGGTGCAATGCAGCGCACATGGGGTGCCGCAACCGGCGACAATCGCCAACGACATCGCCGGCAAGGTTGCCGGAGGCTCGGTTCGCGTGACGTGGAACGAGCCCCAGCGTCGTATCGCTCCCGGCCAGAGCGTCGTGTTTTACGATCTTGCCGACAAATGTGTGCTGGGCGGCGGTACGGCGACGCGTTGAGCCGCACCGCCCACAGCCTCAGCCCACAGGCAGGCGGCGTCGACCGACGGCGGCCAGAGCGCGACCCGGCCGCGTCGGGCTGACCAGACAGGCGGTCAGATGGATCGCTTTGCCACGCGGTTCTCGTGGCGTGGCTGCGAAGATTACCGTCACCGGTTCGGTCGTGGCGATCTCGATCGCGTGGCCGGCAGCCGGACCAGTGAGGTCGGCCGCTTCCGTATCGACGGGGGCCAGACGCACCGTGGCGATCTCTTGGCGGCGCAGCATCACGGTTTCGGCCAATACGAGAGGATCATGGATGACGAGCCCGATCGGTACCACCACGAACCATCGGTTCGACAGGCGATGCCAACGTGGCCAAGCCCAAACCGCGGCACTGCCCGCGAACGTGGTCAACACGACGCCGAGTACCCAAGAGTGCGCCCCCAGCAACAACGGACCGCTGATTGCCGCAGCGGCGCACACCGACCAACTAACCAGCACGGCGAGTGTGTAGGCGGCCGGTGGGCGCAGGAGGTGGCGGTCTTCGTCGCCGTAGGCCGATGCCTGCACGAACCCGCGACCGATATCGCTGGAGAATGCGAGCACGGTCGACAGCATCGCCACGCCGAGCAAGAGTGCCCCATCGACGGCATCGGCCCCTGCCAACCATGCGACGACTGCGATTGGCACCGAAAGGGGGACCACGGCGCGAGTGGCGGTAAGGCTGACGACGGCGGGTATTGCCATCGCCGCCACGCCGATCAACCATGCACCGGCGGCCCCCCACGTTGCCACCGACGCGACGACGGGGCCGCTCGTTGTGGTCGCTTGTGCGATCGCGTTGCCGCCGAACACGAGCACCGCGACCCACACCAACCGCAGTATCCACGGGAGCAATCCTTCGACCGAGCGGGCGTTTGGCACGTCGACAGTCTGGCGTGTCACATCGGGATCCGCAGCCCCGAGCCGCTCCGAAGCAGCGACTGGTCCGGAAGAAATCGTCTCCGGCGGCGCCGAAGTGTCACCATAGGCAGGGCATGGAGGGTGTCGAAACCAGAGGTGACGCGGCGCAGTCACCGGCGGGTGGTTGCCCGGCCGCGCCGGGCCGAGCGCTAGATGTGATCGAACCGGGCTCGACGACTGGGATCGGCAGCCTTCCGCACCGCAACGCCGCCCAGGCGGCCGAGTTTGCGCTCGATGCATACGACGTGCCGGCGATCCCCAGCCTGCCTCGACGTTCGCCCGCCGAGTCCGTAATCGCGCAGGCATTGGTCGGCGCTGCTGGCGTCACACTGGGCCAATACGGCACGGTCGCGATCGATGTCGAGCGTCTCGATCCGACGGCTTCAGTCGACACCGATCTGTGGCGCGACAACTTCGTCGGGTTTCGAACATTTCTCGACACGGCAGCCGAGCGGGGGTACGAAGGGCCGATCAAGTGGCAGTTTGTCGGGCCGATCAGCGTCGGCGTGGCGCTGCGACGCGCCGGGGCGTCTCCCGCCGTCGCCTTCGCTGTGGCGGTGCAGGCGGTCAGCGATCACCTGCGTGCGCTGTCGGCGGCGGTGACTGCGGCGCTGCCGAACTCACCACAACTCGTGGTGCTCGACGAACCGTTCGCGGATGGTCTGATGTCGCGCGACTTTCCGATTGCGCCGGATCAGGCGATCGATCTGCTTTCAGAGGCGATGGCGGTGCTCGAACCGAAGGCGACGATCGGCGTTCACTGTTGCGGTGACGCCGATGTAGCCACGCTGCTCGAGTCAGGGCCGTGTGTTCTGTCGCTGCCGGCTTCGATGTCGCTCGTGCCGTTGGCCGGCTACCTCGACCGCTTCCTTCGTAACGGTGGCTGGATTGCGTGGGGTGCGGTGGCCACCGGGGGGCCGATCGGAGTCACCTCGACGCGGTCGTGGCATCAGCTGGCGAAAGTGTGGTGCGAACTGGTGCAACGCGGCTGTGACGCCGGTCTGTTGCGCACCCAAAGCCTGCTCACCCCTGAGTGTGGGCTGGGTACCCACAGTGTCAGCGTCGCCGAACGGCTGTGCCACTCGCTACGCGACGTAAGCCGGTCGGTGCGCAGCGAGGCTGCGGCCGCCCAGTTCGTACTCGGCGCCTGAGTTGGGAGTTGTGCCAGGAGCGTGAGCCGACGGGCGAACTGCGACCAGTTGTTTCGGGGGATCTATGCGAAATGAAGCGGAGCGGAGTGAAGTATCTCCCAACTGCAGTTTCGTCTCGGCTTCGATCTCTACACTCGGTTCCGATGTCTGAGACGCACGATGTGGCCACAGCCCGCGATCGGATCGCCGAACTTCGCCAGCAGGTCGCTCACCACAACCGGCTGTATCACGAACTCGATGCCCCCGAACTGCTCGACGGCGACTTCGACGTTCTCGCCCGCGAACTGAGGGCGCTCGAGGCCGAGTTTCCCGAACTGGCCGATGACGGCTCGCCAACACGCGATGTCGGCGGAATCGCCGGCGCTACGTTTGCGCCGGTCACCCACGCGGTGCCGATGACCAGCCTCGACAACGCCATGGACGGCGACGAACTGCGGGCGTGGGCCGACCGTGTCGTGAAGGGGCTCGATGGTGTGGTGCCGCGCTTCGTCGCCGAGTTGAAGATCGACGGCTTGGCGATGAGTCTGCGCTACGAGAGCGGCATCCTTGTACGGGCGGCGACCCGCGGCGATGGGCGCGTCGGCGAGGACGTCACCGGCAATGTCCGCACGATCGATGATGTTCCCGAGCGGCTGACGGGCGACAACGTGCCCAACGTCGTCGAGGTGCGCGGCGAGGTGTACATGCCAACCGCCGTGTTCGAGGCACTCAACGTCGAATCCAAGGCCGCCGGTGAAAGCCCACTCGTGAATCCCCGCAATGCCGCCGCCGGCAGCCTGCGCCAAAAGGACCCTGCGAAGACGGCGAAACGGCGTCTGTCGTTTTGGGCCTATCAGGTCGGGCAAGTGGTCGGCGGGCCCGACTTCTTCACGCATCGCCAGACGCTCGATTTCGTCGGCGAGATCGGCTTTCCGATCAATCCGGAGGTTCGCTCGATCGACACGATCGAAGCCGTCGCTGAGTATTGCTTGTTCCGGCAAGAGCACCGCCACGACCTGGGTTACGAGATCGATGGCGTCGTGATCAAGGTTGACGACTTGGCGCAGCAGGCAATGCTTGGGTTCACGTCGCGCGCTCCACGTTGGGCGATCGCCTACAAGTTCCCACCCGAGCAGCGCACGACGCTGCTGCGCGCAATCCAAGTATCCGTCGGCCGAACCGGCCGCACGACTCCGTTCGCGATACTCGAGCCGGTGTTTGTCGGCGGTTCGACGGTGTCGATGGCAACGCTTCACAACCAGGACCAGGTGGCGATCAAGGATGTTCGGCCAGGCGACACGGTGATCGTCCGCAAGGCCGGTGACGTGATTCCCGAGGTGGTCGGGCCTGTCCTCGAGAAGCGGCCGAAGGGCACCGAGCCATGGCAGTTCCCGACGACGTGTCCGTGCTCGCTCGGTAGTCTGCTGGTGCGGCCCGAGGGCGAGGCCAACACACGCTGTGTCGAACCTGCCTGCCCGTTTCAGCGCGATCAGAAGATCATGTACTGGGCCTCCCGCGGTGCGATGGACATCGAGGGGCTCGGCGAACGAACTGTCGTGCAGTTCACCGCCGCCGAGTTGGTGCGTGACGTCGCCGACATCTATTTGCTGACAGCAGAACAGGTCGAGCCGTTGGAGGGGTTCGCCAGACCGAGCGCCGAGAAACTGGTGGCTGCCATCCAGGAGTCGAAAGATCGGCCACTTCCAAGGGTGCTGACGGCGTTGGGCATCAAGCATCTCGGCCCGAGTGCGTCCCAGGCGTTGGCCGCCGAGTTCGGCACATTGCGCCGCGTAATGGAGGCCACCGATGGCGAACGCTCGGCCGTCGAAGGGGTCGGTGCTGTCATATCTGCAACGGTCAGCCAGTGGTTCGAGCAGCCCTCGAACCGCGGCCTGATCGACCGACTCGGGGCTGCCGGCGTCAACTTCGGCAGCGAGCAGGAGGCCGCCGCAAGGCAAGCGGCGAAGGCGGCGATCGAGCAGACGCTGGAGGGCAAGGCCGTCGTCGTCACTGGCGCGATCCCCGGCTACAACCGCGAGGAGGCCGAAAATGCCGTCACCTCACGGGGTGGAAAGAGCCCCGGCAGCGTGTCAAAAAAGACGTTCGCACTGGTGGTCGGCGAGGGTGCCGGCGCCTCGAAGCTGACGAAGGCCGAAGCCAACGGCATCCCGATCGTCCCTGCCGACCGCTTCTCCGACCTGCTGGCAACCGGCCAGATCCCGGAATGACTTTGGTTGCAGCGTCATGAAGGTGATCGGGCTATTGGGAGGGATGAGCTGGGAGAGCTCGATCGAGTACGAGCGGATCATCAACGAGTGTGTGCGCGCTCGGCTCGGCGGTACCCACTCGGCCGATCTGATCATCCGCAGTTATGACTTCGCTCGCATCGAGGCGCTGCAGGCGTCGGGGAACTGGGACGCGGCGGGCGATCTGCTCGCCACCGATGCCAAGATGCTGCAAGACGCCGGTGCCGAGATAATCGTGTTGTGCACCAACACCATGCATCTCCTAGCCGATCGGATCGAGGCGGCGATCGATGTCGAGTTCCTGCACGTGGCGGATGCAGCCGCTCGTGCAGTGCAAGCCGCCGGCGTGCAACGGGTCGCCCTGCTAGGCACCCGCTACACGATGGAGCACGACTTCTACCGCGGCCGGGTCGAGCGTCATGGCCTCGACGTGATCGTGCCTGACGAACCAGACCGTACAACGGTCCACGACGTGATCTATGACGAGCTGGTGCGTGGCGTCGTGGATCCATACTCGAAGCGGCGCTACCTCGACATCATCGACACCCAGATCGGGCGGGGTGCTGAGGGAGTGATCGCTGGGTGCACAGAGATCGAGCTACTGGTCGGCCCTGACGACATGACGGTGCCCTATTTCCCGACGACCCGCCTGCATGCAGAGGCCGCCGTTGAGGCGGCCCTGCGTTAGGAAATCACCGAGCGTTGGTCAGATGACCTGGAACGTCCAGGTGTAGCTGCGAGCACGCTGGCGGCCCTCGTCGATCTTCCAATAGATCACCTCGGCCCGGTGCTCGCCCTCGGTGAATTCGGTGATCGCTGCACCTGCACCCGGAGCGAATGTCAATGTGGCATTGCCGGGCGCGAAGATCGTCACCGAGGGCAGGTCGATCTGCTCGCCGGGTTTTACCTCGATGCTGCCCAGCTCGTCGACACTGACGGTTTCGATTTCGATCCCGTCGATCACCAGCACACCCGTGTAGCCCGTTGCGAGGTCGACGAACACGCTGCTCTGGCTCACCACTTGCACCGATTCGGGCACCGGATCGACCTGTTCGATCAGGTCAGGCAAGTTGGAGCGTTCTTCTCCGGTGATTCCGACCAACACGCCTCGCACGACCAGCGCCAATCCGAGACCGACCAGCAGGCTGACAATCAGCAACGTCTTGTCGACGCGACGCCCGGGCGCGGCCCCTGCGACCATTGCCTCATCGGCGGCGGGCAGGTTTGCCGTGTCGCCACCGAGTTCGTGTTTGGTGTCCGGATTGGTCACGCCCACCATCATGCCGGGCGCGTCACCGGAACCGTCGGCACCTCTGCGGCCAAGTTTGCTGGCGGGGCGTCACCCCGCGGGGGAGGGGCAAGCGATAGCGTTCGGGCATCGTGAGCTCCAGCGTGACACCCCCCGGTGACCCCGTCGACCCCGCTCAGCTGGTCGACACATTGTTTGCTGATCGTTTTCGTGTGCGCCGGCTCGTGTCCGAAGGCGCCAACACGGCGATCTATGTCGCCGAAGACGAGGAGCACGGGCGCAATGTGACCCTCAAGCTGATCCGCTCAAGTCTGGCAGCCTCGCCATCGTTCCGAGCCCAGTTCGACGAGTCGATCCGCTCGGTCGCAGCGATGAGCCATCCCAACATCGCCGCCGTTTACGACTGGGGTATGGCCCGGGTTGGCAATACCTCGACCGCCTATGTGGTGATCGAAGCGCTGACCGGCGGGAGTCTGCGCGACCTGTTCGACCGCGGGCGGCGGCTGTCGCCCTCGCAGGCGCTGGGGATCGGCCTGGAGGCATGCCGGGGCCTCGACTATGCCCACCGGCGCGGTTTCGTGCACACCGAACTGACCCCTTCCAAGCTGGTGTTCGGCGATGATCGCCGTTTGCGCATCATCGACTTTGGCCTCGCCCGTCTGCTTGGCGAGCCGGTGTGGGAGCAACCTGACTCGGTGCCCACCCATGTCGCCTGGTATGCCTCGCCCGAGCAGGGCCTGTCCCATTCGGTCGACGGTACGACCGACGTCTATGCGCTCTGTCTGACGCTGCATGAGGCCGTAACCGGCGTGCTTCCGTTCCGCAACGACTCGACCGTCGCTTCACTGTCGGCGCGTGTGGGCAAGCTGATGCCCGTCTCGGCCGATCTCGGCCCATTGGCGGCCGTGTTCGAGCGGGCCGGCCGCCCCGCTGCAGACGATCGGGCAACCGCCGCCGAGTTCGGGAAAGAGCTGATGCACGCTGCGTCGAAGCTGCCGCGGCCTGAGCCGTTGCCGTTGTTGTCGACCGGCCTCTTCGACACCCCCGCCGAGCAGCTCAGGTCTCCCGATGATCCGACCGGCGGCGTATTCCGTCCCGGTGGCGAGGGCACCGCGCCGGCGCTGGTCGTGATTCCACTCGACGAGCCAGATGCCGATGACTTGGTCGAAGCGATAGACGCGAGCGGTAGCGCCGTCGACGACGCAGCCGGAGAAGACATCGATATCGCTGTGCCACAGGTAGGTACCGAGGAACTCGTGATCCTTCCGCTCGACACGGGTATTGGTGCGAATATCCAGCGCAACTCCGTCGCCGTGCCTGCATCTGAGCAGGAATCCGAGCCCTATCTCTCGTCAGCACCGGCGACCCGCGTGATGCCCACCGTTGGAACTGCCCCCGTCGGGGGGCGGCGCCGCCCCCGGGGGTTTCCGTGGAAGATTGTCTTGTCGGTGATAGTGCTGGCGGCGCTATCTGTGCTGGGCGTGTTGGCCACGCAACTTTTCCGCACTCCCGTGTATCGGGTACCCGAACTCGTCGGCGTTCCCGAGGCGGAAGCTCTAAATCTGATCGCTGCCAACGGTTGGGAGATCGCCGTTCAGCGTGAACGTAACGACGTCGTGCCAATCGTTGGCCAGGTCTGGCGCACGGCACCGCAGGCAGGTATCGATTTGGCCGAGGGTGAACCGTTTCTGATTGTCGTCAGCGACGGTCCGACGTTGCGCGAGTTGCCGGATTCGACAGGCGTGCTTTTAAGCGAGGCTCAGACCCGCCTCATCGAGCGCGGCCTCGATGTCGAACCGGTCGAACAGTTCGACGAGGTCGTGACAGATGGTGTAGTGATCTCATGGTCGGTTCCAGGTGACCCAACGCTGTCGACAGGCTCGCTGGTCGAGCCGCACACCAGCATTCGGTTGGTCGTCTCGCTCGGACCTGCCCCGCGTTCGATTCCGAACGTGGTCGGTGTTCTGCTCGGCGATGCTCGGGTCGAGTTCGATTCATTGGGCCTGGTGCTTACCGAGGAAGCTCCGCAGTTCAGCGATGAGGTTCCACCCGGACTCGTAATCAGCCAGAATCTCGAGCCTGGCACCGAGGTGGCGCGCGGCGACGACATGTCGGTGATCGTGTCGAAGGGCCCCGATCTCGTGGCCTTTCCCGACCTCGGGGCTGCCGCCAATTTCGACGAAGCGGCTGTGCTGCTGAGCCAAGCGGGATTCGGAGCAGAACTGATCTTTGGCGACGCCCAAGGCGAGGTCCGCGAGTACACGATCGACGGCGGGGTGCCAAAGGTCGGCGACAGCTTCCACCGCGGCACCGTTGTTCAGTTCAAAGCCCTATAAACCCTCGACCCGCCGTTCAGCGAACGCGTGATCTGGTTGCGTAGACAGTGCGCAAGATGTGCACGCGTTGCGGGGTCGTTGCGCTGGCGACAACGAGCGCTGGCCTTGATAGGGACTTTCGGCTCTGAACGTTTGCTGATCCGGAGGACCACAATATTGCAGGAGCGCAATTCCTTGAGATGGAATAGGAGCGAGCCATGAGACGCCTGCGGATCGGGCTGATGATCGGTTTCCTTGTTGCCGTCTCGTCGTGCGCGTCTGGCGATCAATCGGCGACTACGTCAACGGTGACCGCTTTGTCGTCTTCGCCCACTACTCAGCCAATACCGACCACGACCAGCGAGCCGGGTGTCACGACCATCGCTTCGACCACGACCCCGCAGCCGACCATGCCGGCCGTCACGACCACGACGACAACACCGCCGACCTCCACGACGGCGCCAAGCCTCACCGACATCAAGGTCTACTTTCTACGCGACGAGCGGCTCGTGATCGCCCACCGCCTCGTGCCTGGCCCTGCCGTTCTGCGTGGCGCGCTCACCGAGTTGCTCGTCGGCCCAACCGCTGCCGAACGGGCCGACGGACTGATTTCGATCGTGCCCGAGGGCACCAAACTGCTCGACGTCAACCTGGCCGACGGCCTGGCCACGGTCGACCTGAGTTCCGAGTTTGAAAGCGGCGGTGGATCGTTGTCGATGATGGCCCGCATCGCTCAGGTCGTGTTCACCGCGACCCAGTTTGATGCCGCCGACAGCGCGCTGTTCATGCTGGAAGGTCAGCCGATCGAGTTTCTCGGAGGTGAGGGCGTAATCCTCAACGAGCCGCTGGCACGGATGCACGTCGACCGGACCCTTTCGGGCAGCGTCATCATCGACACACCCGCCCACGACGCCAACGTGGGCAGCACCTTTACAGTCACCGGTGAGGGAGATGTCTTCGAGGCTCAGTTTCCGATCGAAGTCTGGGCAAACGGTGAGCAGATCGGCGGTCTCTCACCGGTGACCGCTGGGGCATGGGGAACATGGGCGAGCTTCGAGGTGACGATCACCCTCGACGCCCCGGCCGGCCCGATCGAGTTGGTCGCCTACGATCCTGGCGGGTGCGGCACGGGACCCGATTGCCCACCGATCATCAAGACGGTTGTACCGCTCACATTCACAGGCTGACGTCGTGTCGTGTTCGGGCCGTCTCCAACGACGGGTGTGAGAGTGATGCGCTGTTACGAGTTTGGTGATCTCGACGCGTGATCAGTAGCCGCCGGGCGGGTCTTCGGCCGTCAGCAGATATCTGGTTCCGACGAAGCTGGGCCCGTATCGCCCTGGTGCGAATGCAGCCGAAAGGGCAGCCTTGGCGCGCCAGCCCGTGCAGTGGCCGGGGGCAACGATACGCGGGCGAACCAGCTCGGTCAGGTCTCGCACCGTGTCACCGATGCGCTGCTCCATCCCTGCGCCCGCTAGGTGATAACCGCCCAGCACGACGTCGATCGGGTCGTCGGGAAAAAGTGTCATCGCTCCAAGACAGGCGTTCACGACACCTGCGTGCGAACACGCCGACAGCACCGACACGCCACGACCGCGCACCCGAGCGGCGAGGAATCGTTCGTCGAGGATAAGCGGGTCGGGCTCGCAGTTGTCGCCTCGGAAACTATGGTGCCCAACGAGACCGGTCTCGTACGTCGTGACCCTGTCGATGAGGCCGCTCCCCACGAACAGACCGCCGATCGGGTGCGGCGCGGCGCTGGTGACGATTAGGCCGCCGGCGGCCTCGATCTCGGCCAAGGTTGGCTCAGGCGGCAGCAGTGCCATTGTCCCCGAGGGCAATAGCACACCGCGCTGGTCGGGTCGGTCGGGATGGAGATCCACCACGAGGGCGGCGAGTCCGGCGGTGGCGCGGGCGGCGCTGATCGCCTCGATCGCGACCGCCAGGCCGCCGCTGTGGTCCCAGTGCCAGTGCGACAGGAACAACACTTCGATCGCTGAGAGGTCGATGCCAAGCCGGTCGGCGTTGTCGAGCCAGACGTCACCGTACGGTCCGACATCGAACAAAACGGTTCGAGTTTCTGTACCGCTTCGCCCCGTGACAAGCACCGAAAGCCCATGACATGCAACGCAGAGTTGATCGAAAACACAGATGCCGGCGTGTCCTTGATATTCACGGCTCGGCACGATGCGGCCAAGCAAAGACGCCACCTCGGGCGCTTGGGCGACTCCGACATCGACGCTAGACAGCGTGTCGGTCTCGTTGTCGACCACCACCGTCAAAACCAGCTCGTCAAGGATCGGAATGTCGGCAGAATCCATCGAATGATCCTTCCACAAGCTCACAAGGCACCATCGACGGCCGGCGACTATACTCGCCGCGCATACGAATTGCTACGGTGCGGACAGCCGGCGAGCGAGCAGTCGCCGGCGCAACCCGCCGAAGTAGAGGAGCAGTTGCCGTATGGTCGAACTCGATGGTCGGGTAGCGATCGTGACGGGCGCCGGCCGCGGACTGGGGCGCGAACATGCGCTCTATCTCGCCTCGCAGGGTGCCAGGGTCGTGGTGAATGACATCGGGGTCGACAATGACGGAACCGGGGGCGATCGATCGCCCGCCGCCGATGTGGTCGCCGAGATTCGCCAAGCGGGCGGAACGGCGGTGACGAACTTCGACGACGTGTCGTCGTGGGAAGGCAGCAAGGCGATGGTCACGGCCGCGATCGTTGCCTATGGCGACCTTGACGTGTTGGTCAACAACGCCGGCATTCTACGCGACAGCACCCTGATCAAGATGAGTGAAGACGACTTTGATGAGGTCATCAGAGTGCACCTGAAGGGTCATTTTGCTCCCACGAGATGGGCTGCCGTCCACTGGCGTGAACGGCACAAGGCCGGCGTCGTCCGGCGGCGCAACTTGGTCCACACCAGTTCGACCTCTGGCATCTACGCCAATCCGGGCCAGGCCAACTACGGACCTGCCAAGTCAGGAATCGTTACATTCAGCCAGATAGCAGCCAAAGAGCTGATCCGCTATGGCGTCGTGTCGAATTGTGTTGTGCCGGGGGCGCGTACTCGGCTCACACTTGCGTCCCCGGGTCTGACCGAGATCATGGAACCGCCGGTCGATGGCTTCGACGAGTGGGACCCAGCCAACACCTCGCCGTTGGTTGCATACTTGGCCGGCGCGACGTGTCCGTTCAACGGTGAAACGTTTTACGCGCAAGGCGGCACCGTCCGCCAACTGAAGTCGTGGACGCTGGTCGGCGATTCGATAGAGCATCCCGTGCGTTGGCGACTCGACGAGCTCGACCAGGCGATGCGGGCGTTCGTTCAGCAGCACTGATACGGCCCGACTCGCGGCTACTCGGGGCTACTCGGTGATGGCCAGGATCTCCGCCGATACTTGTTCGGAGAACTCGTTTGCCGGCATCGACGTTTGCAGCGACATCAGCTTCATCATGTCGCCCTGAACCTTGATCTTTCCGGCCATGAACGACTGCATCGCGATGGTCGGATCCTGGTCGACCATCATCGCCTTGGCGGTGGCGTAGTCGGTCGTCAAAACGGCATCTGGCTCTTCGAGTTGGCCGAGTTCGAGGTGGAACTCGCCGTCGCTGGTGTCGATGTAGGCGTTGATCGTTCCTTCGCCGAACGGCACTTCTGTGATGACCTGATTGATACGCACCGACACGTTGATCTCAGGGAGTTGGTCGTGATAGCGCCCACGAATCTCGTGAGCGGCGGCCATCCATTCCTCGGACAAGAACACGTGCATGGCCCGGACTGTACCGGTTTGCGGCGGGTGGCGGTGAGTACGTCAGGCCGACAGGAACATGCGAGCCGTGGTGATCGAGTCGAGGAATTCGGTGTCGATCTCGAACCCGAGCCCGGGAGCGGTCGGCACGGCGACGTGTCCGGCCTCGACGACAATCGGGTCGGTCACGATGTCGCGGGCGTAGAAACGGCTCGATGCGCTGATATCACCGGGAAGGGTGAACCCCGGCAGCGCCGCCAGCGCCGCATTGGCTGCTCGACCGATGCCCGTCTCGACCATTCCGCCACACCACACTGGGATGCCGCGGTCGACGCACAGGTCGTGGATGCGGCGTGCCTCGAGGTAGCCACCGACCCGGCCATGTTTGATATTGATGATCTCGGCGGCCCCGAGCTCGATCGCGTCGGCGGCGGTCTGCAGCGAAACGATCGATTCGTCGAGGCAGACCGGCGTGTTGGAAGCGGCGGCGAGCTGGGCATGCCCCAGGATGTCTTCCTCGTCCAGCGGTTGCTCGATCAGCAGTAGGTCGAATTCGTCGAGTCGACAGAGGTACTCGATGTCGGACCGGCCGTAGGCGGTGTTGGCATCGACCTGCAAGCCCATCTCTTGGCCGATCAACTCACGCACAAGGCGCACTGGTTCGAGGTCCCAACCCGGCTCGATCTTGAGCTTGATGCGGGCATATCCATCATCGACATATGCCTGCACCTGGGCTAGCAGTTGGTCCAGCGAATCGAAGATGCCGACGCTGACTCCGCTTGGCACGCGGTCGCGGTCGCCACCGAAATAGGCGTGAAGGTTGGTGCCCTCGGCACGCAGCTGTGCATCGAGCACGGCCATCTCCAGCGCCGCCTTCGACATCGGATGTCCGGAGAACCGTCGCAGCCGGTGTGCAACATCGGCGGCCTCGAGTTGGGTGCCGCCGGCGGTCAGCGCCGGCCAAAAGTGTTCGGTGATCGCGAGTTCGGCACCGTTCACGAACTCGGCCGAGTAGGCCGGCTCGCTCATGGCGACACATTCGCCCCACCCGGTGCCCTGGTCAGTTGTGACGTGCAGCAGCAAGATGTCGCGGCGTGACTCGACGCCGAAGCTGGTGCGGAACGGCGTGACGAGGTCGATCGCGATCCGGCGGAGTTCGAGCTGTTGGAGCAGCATGCAGCAATCCTTCAATTAGGGGTCCGGTCAGGCAGGGGTATCGATGATGTAGGCGCCCTCGCGGGTGAAGGCCGTGACTGTGCCACCGGCGTCGAACAACTCGGTGAACTGGCGGCGCACGTCGTGTCGCCACGCGATTGCTGAATTCGAGTCGGTGCGGCGCAGCACCACAATGTCGTCCGGAGTTTCAATCAGGTGGCGCGTCGCCGAGGCGAGCGGTGCCGGTCGTGGTTCTGATTCGTCGGTCGACCAGGCGACGACCAGACGATCGGATTCGTCTTGGGCATTGATCGAATCGGTCATCTCGCCGTAGAAATCGACGAGGTAGTCGGCGATGTCAGCCTTCAACACCTCGATGTTGAACCAGGCGTTGCGGCGCACGAGCGGGTCGAAGGTCCAGGTGATCCATGGGATTCCACGCTCGGCGGCCCACTCGCGTTGGTGATTCTTCATCGAGCGGCCGACGCCGCTGTGCTGGACGCCCGGAAGGATGCCGGTGACATGGCTGTGGAGAGCCTCATCGCCGTGATGGCGGGCCAGAAACCCGAACGATGCGCCGACGATATTGCCTGAATCAAAGGCGCCGGCCACATAGCCGCCGGAGTGCGAAATTGCTCGCAATAGCTCGACGCCAACGATCGGGGTCACCGACCCCCACACCTGTTGGAAGACGTTCACGATCGTGGCCATCTCGCCCGCCGTGTTTAGTGTTCGAATCTCAAGATTCGCTTCACCCATGCCTGGACGGTACCCGGCCGGTGCCCGCAATATCCCTGGCTGGCGGCCAACGCGACGTTCGACAGGTTGACGAGTCGTTCAATCGGGTGGGTCCTGCCGCTGACAGCGATAGGTATGAGCTTCTATGGCGCACGTCCTGGTCACCGAAGCTATTGCCGAAGGCGGTCTCGACCGCCTTCGCTCCGCAGGGCACACCGTCGATGTGCGGCTCGGACTCTCGCCCACCGAGTTGCTGGCTGTGATTGCAGGTGCCAATGCCCTGATCATCCGCTCGGCGACACACGTCGACGCCGAACTCTTGCATGCCGGGGTCGATCTCGTTGTGGTTGGCCGGGCCGGAATCGGGCTCGACAATGTTGATGTAGCGGCCGCCACTACCCGGGGTGTAATGGTGGTCAATGCTCCGCAGTCGAACATCATCTCGGCCGCCGAACACACCATGGCTCTGCTGCTGGCTCAGGCCCGCAACGTCCCCCAGGCTCACGCCGCCCTCAAGCAGGGCCGCTGGGAACGAAGCGACTGGGAGGGTGTCGAACTCGCCGACAAGACGCTGGGCATAGTAGGGCTCGGCCGAATCGGCAAGCTCGTGGCCGATCGCGCCAAGGCCTTCCAGATGCGCCTAGTTGCTTACGACCCCTTCGTTTCGGCTGACCGTGCGAAACAGATGGGGGTCGAGCTGATGCCGCTCGATCAGGTCGTCGCCGAATCCGACTTCCTCACGATCCATCTGCCCAAGACCAAGCAAACCACCGGGTTGATCAACCGTGACCTGCTGCTCAAAGCCAAGTCGAATCTGCGCGTCGTCAATGTCGCGCGGGGCGGCATCGTGTCCGAGGCCGACTTGGCCGAGTGCATCCGCGACGGCGTCATTGCCGGGGCGGCGCTCGACGTGTTCGATGTCGAGCCGACCACCGAGTCGCCGCTGTTCGAGTTGCCGTCGGTCGTCGTGACCCCGCACCTCGGGGCCTCAACACGTGAGGCACAGGACAAGGCTGGCGAGGCGATCGCCGACATGGTGCAGCTCGCCCTCGATGGTGATTTTGTGCCGTGGGCAGTCAACGTCGACGCAGCCGAGGCGAACGAGACGATCCGTCCTTTTCTGCCGTTGGCCGAAACGCTCGGACGGCTGTACGGCTCGTTGCACGGCAGCGCCCCCGACTCGTTCGAGATGTGCTGCGAGGGTGACATCGCCCAGTACGACACCAGGATCCTCGGGCTGGCCGTGTTGAAGGGCTTCTTCAGCAGGATCAGCGAAGATCCCGTCAGCTACGTGAACGCACCGTCGATGGCGAAGGAAGCGGGCATCACGATGCGCGAGACCAACTGCATCAACACCGACGAGTACGTCAATCTGATCTCACTGCGGTGTGACGACCACAGCATCTCGGGCACGCTCGCCGGGCGCCGTCGCGAACAGCGCATCGTCGAAGTTGACAATCACGGCTTTGACGTGCCGCCTACCGAACACATGCTGGTGATCTCCAACGACGACCGTCCCGGCGTGATCGGCACCGTCGGCGTGTTGCTCGGCGATGCCGGTATCAACATCGCCGACATGGATGTGGGTCGCGTCGCCTCCCAGGGCACTGCCGTGATGCTGTTGGCCGTCACGGCCGAGGTGCCCAACGAGGTCATCGAGGCGCTTCGCTCCGCCCCCGGTGTGCTCAGCGTCAAGGTCCTCCACAGCTAGCCGTTACCGCAGGTGCCAGGCACCTTTAGTAACGCCTGCTACTGCAGGGTTGCTCGGTCGCTGGGTTGCAGGCGAGTGGAGAGGTAGGTGCTCGTGCCCGACTCGAGCAGTTCGCGGGCACCCACCATCAGCGCTCCGTATGCGGTGCTGGCGAGCGATCCGCCGGTCGAGACCCGCCGCCCGCCCGCTTCGCCGATCTCTGGCACCGACGGCCCTCCCGGCCACGCCAGCACGTTGACCGGCGCTGCAACGGCATCTACCACGGTGCGGATCTGCTCGGTCGTGGAGAGACCCGGGGCGTACACGCAGTCGGCCCCGGCGTCGCGATACGCAATTAGGCGGGCGATCGTGTCGTCGAGATCTGACACGCCATGGAGGAGATTCTCGGCGCGGGCCGTGAGCAGCATCCGTTCGCCGCTGACGTCGGCGGCGCTCGACGCTGCGGCCACACGTTCGGTTGCGACCTCGATCGGGTCGATGATTCCGGCAGGCCCGTTCCAGTCCTCGATCGAGCAGCCGGCGGCACCAGCCTCGTGCAGCAAGCCGACCGTCTCGGCCACGCCCTCGAGGTCCTCAGCGAAGCAACGTTCGCTATCGACGTTCAACGGAAGGTCGGTCGCCGCCGCCAGTTGCCGGACGTGTTCGACGAGCTCGTCAAGGGTCATGCCGTAGTCGTCGCGCCCTCGCGACCAGGCGAAGCCGGCGCTGGTGGTGGCGAGTGCTTCGAAGCCGGCGCCGGCCAGCAGCTTCGCCGATCCGACATCCCACGGATTCGGCATCACGAACACCTGCTGGCGGGCGTGCAACTCGAAGAATCGGGTGCGGCGTTCCGGTGGCGTCATCCGCTCATCCTGCCACCAGTTGGGAGATGTGCCAGGCACAACTCCCAACTCGGTCACCAGCCGGGCGGGAGGCTGGCGAGTCGTGCTTCAAGGGCAGCTTGGCGGGCAGCTTCGGCAAAGTCGTTGCCGGTGCTGGCATAGATGATCGCTCGTGACGAACTGATCATCAGGCCGCGCCCATCGGCGGTGGTGCCGGCGCTGACAGCGGCTTGCGGGTCGCCACCTTGAGCGCCGATCCCGGGAACCAGAATTGGGAGGTCACCGACTGTCGCCCGCACAGCCCGCAGCTCGTCGGGGAAGGTCGCTCCGACCACCAGCCCACATTCACCGTGCTGCGACCACTTGCCGGCGACCATTTCGGCCACTCGGATGTAGAGCGGTTGGCCGCCGGTGTCGAGCGACTGCAGATCGTTGCCGCCAGGGTTGCTGGTTCGGCACAGGGCGATCACGCCGCCGCCGTGAGCGAAGAACGGCGCCACCGAGTCGCCACCGAGATATGGATTGACGGTGACGGCGTGGGCGCCGTAACGGCCAAACGCTTCTCTGGCGTAGTGTTCGGCGGTCGACCCGATGTCGCCACGTTTTGCGTCGAGGATCAGCGTGATGTCGGGGTAGGTGTCGAGGATGTAGTTGCACAACCGCTCGAGTGCGGCTTCTTCTCGTTGCGAGGCGAAGTAGGCGATCTGGGGCTTGAAGGCACACACCAGATCGGCGGTGGCGTCGACGATCTCCTTACAGAACCGGTAGACCGCGTCGTGGCCGGTGCCGAACGCCTTGGGAAAGCGCTCTAGGTCGGGATCCAGACCGACACACAACAATGAGTTGGCGGTCGTCCAGGATCTGCTCAGTTGATCGTGAAAGCCCACGTCACAGACGGTAGGTCACGTTGCCGCACACGAACACAACGTGCAGGTGTCGATTTCGTGAAGAACCGACGGCGGGCTGCATCTCTGGCCTAGTGCTCGAGCTCGATGGCGGCGGTTGGACACAGGTCAGCGGCTTCGCGGACCCGGTCGTGCAACGGCTCAGCAGGCTCTTCTTGAAGGATGTAGAGGTACCCGTCGCTGCGGACCTCAAAGACCTCCGGGCAGACCTGCATGCACCCGCCCGTCGAACAACACATGTCGAAGTCGACCTTGACTTTCACCGTATTTCCCTTGTCAGCAACATCGTGCGATGGGCTCCGGTACGAAGCTTCCGGTCACGATTTGGCTGCACGGTACCCGTCGGCTTCGGCGTCCTCTGGGCGGGCGTAGCAGCGCTCGGCAGCCGTGCGATCGTAGAATCGCCCGCCGGGCATGTGGAAGATACCCGAGTTGTTGTTGGCCTTGATCGGGTAACCGTCGGGGCAGCCACCGTCGAGCGGTTCGACCCACGGGACGCCATCCGAGCCGGACGCTGTCGATTCGTCGGCGTCAGTGTCCGGTGTCTCGGCGAAAGCGACAGGTGCGGCTTTTGGCGGGCTCGTGGAATCGAGTAGTGGCCACTCAGGTGGGCCGGCAGGCGTCGGTGCATTATGGCGTTGCCAGGCGGTCCAGCCGGCGTACCCGGCACCACCGATCAGCGCCAACCAGAACAAGCGTCGCAGCATCGTGATCATGGACGAACTCTAGACCAGAGCAGGAGTGGGGAGTTGTGCCAGGAGCGTGAGCCGATAGGCGAACTGCGACCAATCGTTACGGGGGAACCATGCGGAATGAAAGGGAGCGAAGCGACCTATCCGCTGGGTTCCCTGGCACAACTCCCAACTCAGCCGTGCTGACGTTCGAAGGCTGACAGCACCGCTCGCAGCGATGCCGTTGTGATGTTTGGGTCTTTGCCGAGCCCCCATTTGATGTCGCCGGGACCGTTGGTGGTCTCGACATAGGCCACAGCCTGGGCGTTGCTGCCGCGACCGATGGCGTGCTCGGCATAGTCGACAACGTCGAATTCGATTTCGAAATGCTGGACGATGGCATTTACGAACGCCTCGACTGGGCCGTCACCGTCGCCGACCAAGGTAAGCGGAGCGCCATCGACCTCGAGCTGGGCGCTGACCTTGGTTCGGCCTTCTTTGGTGTGCACCTCGTGTGTGCGCAGCCTGAACCGGGGTTGTTCGGGGACGTACTCGGCCTGGAACGTGTCCCACATCACGAGCGGGCTGATCTCCGTGCCAGAGTCCTCGGTGACGTGCTGGATCGCACGCGAGAATTCGATCTGGAGGCGGCGCGGCAAGTCGAAGCCGTACTCTTCCTTCATCACGTAAGCGACACCGCCCTTGCCGGATTGCGAGTTGACCCTGATCACGGCCTCGTAGCTGCGCCCGACATGGTGGGGGTCGAGCGGCAGGTACGGCACGGCCCACTGGGGGTAGTCCTTGCCCTGTTTCTCGAACCCCTTCTTGATGGCATCCTGGTGCGAACCGGAAAAGGCGGTGTACACCAGGTCGCCGACGTATGGCTGGCGTTCGGGGACCGGCAGGCGGTTGCAATACTCGGCGGTTCGACGCAGGGCATCGATGTCAGAAATGTCGAGCTCGGGGTCGACTCCGTTGCAGAACAGGTTCATCGCCAGCGTGATGATGTCGACGTTGCCCGTGCGCTCGCCATTGCCGAACAATGTTCCCTCGACACGATCGGCGCCCGCCATCAGGCCGAGTTCGGCAGCGGCGACGGCGCACCCGCGGTCGTTGTGAGGATGCAGGCTGATCAACACAGATTCACGGTTCTTGATCGTTCGGCAGAACCACTCGATCACGTCGGCATGCACGTTGGGTGTGTAGCACTCGACCGTCGCCGGCAGGTTGAGGATCATCGGGTTGTTGGGCGTGGGCTCGATCACGTCCATCACGGCCTCACACATCGCGATCGCAAAATCGGGTTCGGTGTGGGTGAAGCTCTCGGGTGAGTACTCGTATCGGATGGCTGTGTCGGGGATCGTCTCCTCGAGCTTTTTGCACAGCTTGGCGGCATTGACGGCGATCGACTTGATGCCTTCCTTATCGAGCCCGAACACGACCTCACGCTGAAGCGGATTGGTTGAGTTGTAGAAGTGCACGATTGCGCTGCGGGCCCCCTGCAGACACTCGTAAGTGCGCTCGATCAGCTCCTGACGACACTGCACTAGCACCTGGATCCGCACATCGTCAGGGATCAGTTGCTCTTCGATCAAGTGACGCACGAAGTCGAAGTCGGGTTGGCTGGCTGACGGGAACCCGATCTCGATCTCCTTGAACCCCATATTTACGAGGGCCTGGAACATCTTCATCTTGCGGGCCGGGTCCATCGGATCGATCAGGGCCTGATTTCCGTCGCGCAGATCAACCGAGCACCAGGTAGGGGCCTTGTTGGTCACGACGTTGGGCCAGGTGCGATCCGGGAGTTGGATTGGGACGAACGGTTGGTATTTGTCGAATGGCATCGGTGTCGGGGTGACGGTGACGGGTGGCATGCGGGGTGTCTCCTGAGAGCGTGTGCGTCGGATGGTATGGGTGAACGAGAACAGGCCGGAAAAATGGAAGTGCCCCCGGCCGGGCGGCGGGGGCGGGCGAACGTGAATATGTGCGCGTTCGCCCTACGTAAGCAGAAGCAGGTGGCGCGCCGACGTTCCAGTCATAGACGGTGCAGCTTAGTCCGCATCGCCCTGCGATGGCAATGGTCCCGGTACCCTGAGCGCACCATGAATGATGCCAATGCACGGCCAAGTGGCCGCCAACGTGGAAGCCGGCCCGGGGGGCGCCGCCGAGACACGTCTGATAATCAAGGATCGCAACGTAATGATCGCCACGACCGTAACGATCGGCCACCGCGTCAGTTCGATGACGGACCAGAGCGCACGGGCAAGCTGACCAGCACCAATACGATGCCCCCGGTTGAACCGCCGACCGGTTTTGCCGATCTCGGCGTTCCGGCCCGCATCGACGACGGCCTTGCGGCATGTGGGTTCGCCCAGCCGTTCGCGATCCAGACCGAGGCGGTTCCGGTCGCCATGCTCGGCCGCGACGTCTGTGGACGCGCCAAGACCGGTTCGGGCAAGACGCTGGCGTTCGGTGTGCCGATGCTCGCTCGCATTACCGACACGGCCCAGCCGCGCAGGCCGCTTGGGCTCGTACTCGTGCCCACCCGTGAGCTGGCTGTTCAGGTCGCAGAGGTGCTCGAGCCAATCGCTGCCCACGCCGGCCAACGCGTGCTCGCCGTGTACGGCGGTGCCAGCCGGCACACCCAGATCGATGCCCTGGCGAAGGGCGTCGAGTTGGTGGTTGCCACCCCCTTACGTTTGATCGATCTGATCAAGTCAAACGAGTTATGGCTGGAAGATACCCAGATCGTGTGCCTTGACGAGGCCGACCGCATGGCTGACGATGGCTTTACGCCCCAGGTCGAGTGGGTGCTGCGGCATTGCACCGGTCGCAACCAGACGATGTTGTTCTCGGCTACGCTCGATGGTGATGTCGGGCACCTGATTCGCCATTACCTCACCGATCCAATCGAGGTCGCCGTCGACGAGGCAACCGACACCGTCGGCACGATGCACCACCTCTTCCTGGCTGCCCATCACATGGACAAAGACAAGGTCATCGGCGCGATCGGGCAGGGGATCCCCAAGGTGCTGGTGTTCTGCCAGACCAAGCGCAACTGCGATCGGGTATCCAAGAATCTGCAGGAACTCGGCGTGGTCGCCGCCGCGATTCACGGCGATCTTCCGCAAAAGGCCCGCGAGCGGGCCATGCAGGGCTTTGCCGAAGGCAAGGTTGCGGTGCTCGTGGCCACAGATGTAGCTGCGCGTGGCATCGATATTGACGACATCGGCGTTGTGATCCACTACGAGCCGGCCAAGGACGTCAAGGACTACCTGCACCGCTCGGGCCGAACTGCCCGTGCCGGACGTGACGGCTGGGCTGTAACGCTGGTTGAGTACAATCAGCACACCCAGGTGAGGATCCTCCAGCGCGGCATGCGGTTGTCTAACGAGCCGGCGATCGAGGTGTTCTCGAACAACCCGAGCCTCCGCGATCTATCGTCGTTCGGAACTCACGTCACGACCTGAATATGATCGCCGATCCGGGCGGCCGGCCAAGCCGGTCGGGGGTGCTGGTCTACCGTCAGCACATGCGACGCAAGGTGTCAGTTCTGGTCGTCGGCGCTGTTGCTGTCGCCGCTGGATGTTCAGGGTCAGAATCGATCGATGCGCCGTTGGTGACCGTTGCCGACGCGATTCTGGCGCCCACCAGCAGTTTGGCGTCCGAGCGGGATCCAGCAGGCGACACAAGAATCGCCGAGCCGGCATCGATGCCAACGCTCCGGGTTGACATGAAGATCGAGGTCGAATCGAGCGGCTTGCAAGCCGAGCTTGGTGCCGAGGTCGACCCGGCTGCTCTCGATCTCGCCGACCCGTTCGGCACGTTTGCGTCATGTTCGGGTGGGCGCAGGGCGTTCGGTCCGTATTCGGTATTGGTGTCGGTCCCCGGGGGCGAGGTTTTGGCCGCCAGCGTGTTCACTGCCGAATCGGTGACGCGGGCGGGGATCTATGACGCCGATGTCCGGATCGAGCCGCGTTCAGGCGACGCCCAGTCGGCGACCGGCACCGTCACGATCGACGTCGGCTGGCGATCTGGCACGTTCCTGGCGTTTGGCCTCGATGGCGGCGCCATCACCGGTTCGTTCGAGTGTGCTGGCGGCGATCCTTCACCTTCTCCACTCGATACTTCGGCCACAGCAGGCGTCGTCGACTCGGTCCAGGTAGTCGCTTTGCTGCGCCAGGAGGGCGCCGAACGTGTAGTCGGGTTGGCGGTGCAGACAGTGCGGTCACCCGAAACCACGGCTGTGTGCCCGGCCGGTACCGGTGTGGCCGAAGGCGTCGTCCCGTTGCTGATGCGCGTCGACGGCGACCAGACGGTCGGTGCGATCAGCACGTTCGAACTGACCGACGGCGGAGCGCCCACACTGCGCATGCGGATCGGCGGCGCGAGCTATGCGTTCGATGATGTTGCCATCACCGTCGCCCAGCCGGCCACCTCAGGAACGTTCAGTGCGTCGGCGGACGGCCTGACGGTCGACGGTGCCTTTCTCTGTACGTGACCAGCGTCAGATGCGTCGCGGTCACAACATCCCGCTGCATCGTGTAGCTGAGCCGGCGCTGGTCGCTGTCGTTCATCCCATCCAGGCTGGACGGTTCGACTCATAGCTGTCGATTGCTTCGGCGTGTGTGAGCGTCAACGCGATGTCATCGAGGCCCTCCAAGAAACGATGTTGGGTGGGCGGATCCATCGGGAACGGTTCGGCGATTCCGGCGGCCGGCACCTCGACCATCAGGCGCTCCATGTCGACCACGATCTCGGTGGTCGGATCGGCCTCGATCGCCGCCCAGATCGCCTCGACCGTCGACTCAGGCAAGACCGCAGGAACGAGTCCGTTCTTTGTGCAGTTGTTGCGGAAGATGTCGGAGAAGCTGGGGGCGATCACGGCGTCGAAGCCACCCTGTTGAATAGCCCACACGGCGTGCTCTCGGCTGGAGCCGACGCCGAACGCTGGTCCGGCGACGAGTACGGAGGCGCCCTGATATTGCTCTTGATTGAGGACGAAGTCGCGGTCGTCGCGCCATGTCGAAAAGAGGCCCTTTTCGAAACCGGTGCGCTCGACGCGCTTGAGCCAGTCGGCCGGGATGATCTGATCGGTGTCGACGTCGCTGCGCTTGAGCGGTACGCCAGTGCCCGACACGATTCGGACGGTCTTCATGTCTGCTCCTTTGGGTGTTACTAAAGGTGCCTGGCACCTGTATTAAGGGTGCCTGCTGGCACCTGTGGTAACCGTCACGTGAGATCGGCGGGTGTGGCGAAGGTTCCTTTGACGGCTGTTGCGGCGGCGACGGCGGGGGAGACGAGGTGGGTGCGCCCGCCACGGCCCTGACGGCCCTCGAAGTTGCGATTGCTGGTGCTTGCCGAGCGCTCGCCCTTGGCGAGCTTGTCGGGGTTCATCGCCAGGCACATCGAACAGCCCGGTTGACGCCAGTCGGCGCCGGCTGCCCGAAAGATCTCGTGCAGGCCTTCGGCTTCAGCCTGAAGCTTCACACGATGTGAACCCGGCACCACCATCACGCGCGGCACGGTGACATGGCGGCCTTCCATGACGGCTGCGGCCGCCCGCAGGTCTTCGATGCGGCTGTTGGTGCAGGATCCGATGAAAACCGTGTCAACGGCGATCTCCTTGATCGGGGTGCCCGGTGTGAGGCCCATGTATTCGATTGCCCGGGCGACCGACTCGCGGGTGGTGGCGTCGTCGTAGTCATCGGGTGAGGGGACAGCTCCGTCGATCGAGCCAACCTGGCCGGGGTTGGTGCCCCAGGTGACCTGCGGAGTCAGTGTCGAGGCGTCGATCACGACCTGCTTGTCCCACACGGCGCCCTCGTCGGACTGCAACGTGCGCCAGTCGGCGACGGCTGCGTTCCAGTCGGCATCTTTCGGCGCCGCATCGCGACCACGCAGGTACTCGAAAGTGGTGTCGTCGGGGGCGATCATGCCGGCCTTGGCGCCGGCCTCGATCGACATGTTGCAGACCGTCATTCGGCCTTCCATCGACAGATCACGAATCGCCTGACCTCGGTATTCGATGACGTGCCCGATCCCGCCGCCGGTGCCGATCTCGCCGATGATCGCCAGCACGATGTCTTTGGCCGTGACCCCCGCTGGTGCTTTTCCGTCTACGGTGACCGACATCCACTTCGGCCGGCTCTGGGGGAGGGTTTGGGTGGCGAGCACATGCTCGACCTCGCTGGTGCCGATCCCGAAAGCCAGCGCGCCAAAGGCGCCGTGCGTGGCGGTGTGGCTGTCGCCGCACACGATCGTCATGCCCGGCATCGTGCGCCCCTGCTCGGGGCCGATCACGTGGACGATGCCCTGGTTGGGGTCGCCCATCGGATAGTTCGTAACCCCGAACTCAGCGGTGTTGACGCGCAGCGTGTCGACTTGCTTGGCAGAGATTTCGTCGGCGATCGGCTGGTCGATGTTCTCGGTCGGGACATTGTGGTCTTCGGTGGCAAGCGTCAGGTCGGGACGTCTGACGGGGCGGCCAGACAGGCGCAGCGCGTCGAATGCCTGTGGGCTGGTGACCTCGTGGACGAGGTGCAGATCGATGTAGAGCAGGTCGGGCTCATCAGGCACCGAGGCGACCAGATGGCGCTGCCAGAGTTTGTGGGGCAACGTTGTCGGTGGCGGCTGAGTTTGGGCGGTATGGGCGGCGAGGTGTGCTGTTGGATCGTCGTGCGACATTGCTGTCGTCTCACTTTCTGAGATACACTTCTTGCGGTATGGACATCGTAACCGGAGTCGGCGTGCTCGACAAGGCGACCCACGTGTTGCGCGCAGTCGCCGAGCGTCCGCTGTCGTTGCAGGGCCTGCAGGCGGCGACCGATCTGCCGCGCGCTACGGCGCACCGCCTGGCCGTGGCGTTGGAAGCCCACGGATTGCTGCGGCGCGACGACGACGGACGATTCGAGCTGGGTCCCGAGTTGGCCGCGTTGGGGCGGATCGCCTCCGAGCGCTTTCCGCTTGCCGGATTGGCACTGCCTGTTCTCGAACGATTGCGCGACGACACCGGCGAGAGCTCGCAGTTGTTCGTGCGCGAGGGGTCACACCGTCGCTGCGTGCTGTCGCTGCAATCACCGCACGCGTTGCGCTGGATCGTGCCCGAGGGTGTACTTTTTCCGCTCGAATTGGGATCCGCCGGCAGAGTGCTGCTGGGCGAGACCGATGCCTCCGAGTGGATCGTAAGCGTCGAAGAACGCGAGCCCGGAGTGACCTCGGTCAGCGCCCCCGTGCTCGCCGTCGACGGAGCGATCGCCGCAGCCGTCAGCGTTTCCGGCCCGATCGAGCGCTTGAGTCGCGAGCCAGGTCTGCGATTTGGTGATCGTGTTGTTCAAGCGGCCGCCGATATCGCCGCCCTGCTGGGAACAGTCGGGCTGACGCCGGGCGTCAAACCGGCATGACGATCTCACGTGCGACTCTCTCGCTGATCGGCGTAGGGGCTCTGTTGTTCACCGCCTGTGGTGACAACGCGGCGCCCGCTGACACCGGCACGGGGGGCGACACCCAAATCCCTGATCTGACTCTGCCCTCCCCGAACGACGCCGATGCCGATCTGGCCGGTAGCTGGATGCTGGTTTCGGGGATGATCGACGGTTCGCCGATCATCCTTGTCGACGGATGGGAGGTCACGCTGACAATCGATGTGCCCGATATCGGCGGCAGGGCCGCCTGCAACGGTTACGGAGGCTCGGTCGACGTCGACGTCGGCAACGGCACGTTTTACGTCGGTGAGCTGAGCTGGACCGAAATGGGGTGCGAACCTGCCGTGATGGACCTCGAGCAGTCTTACCTTCGCTCGTTGTCGGCCGCCACCTCGTTCGCTCTCACCAATGATGTACTCATGCTCACCGGATCCGCGGTCGAGCTTCTGTTCGACCCGGTAGCACCGGTTGCCGACACCGCGATCGTGGGAACGACCTGGGTGCTCGACACGGTTATCCAAGGTGACGCCGCCTCGAACTCGCCGCTCATGAGCGCCGCCACCCTGACCCTCAACGACGATCGCACGCTGACGGGCTCGACCGGGTGCCGGCTGCTCGAAGGCGAGTGGGTTACCGCTGGCGCTGAGATCGTTTTCACCAGCTTCTCGGCGATCGACGACCCGTTGGCCGGCGTCTGCGCCCCCGAGTCATTGGCGCTCGAAGGGATTGTCATCAGTGTGCTGGGGGACGGCTTCACCGCAGAGATCGACGGCCAGCGCCTGACCTTGATGGCGCAGGGCAACGAAGGTTTGTCGTACACGGCTGAGTGACCGAGGGCGTCCGGCCGATGCTGTCCGCCAACCAACCGTCCCCATCGATCAGACTGTCGTTATGCAGGACGCGCTCGGAGCGACGGAATGGTGGTTCGTCCGACGCGGCCTTCCACACGCGATACCCGACTACTCCGCTCGCGAGGATGTCTGGACGCGGGCCTGGCCGTTCTTGTTGTTCGTGCTGCTGATCGAATTGTTCGGCAGCTTCGGCGATCGTTTCGATGGCTGGGGCCAACTCGCCGTCTTTGTGGCCGGTGCCGGAGTGTTGCTGGGCGCCTTCGTACTCGTCAATATGGTCCGTGGTCGCAGGGCATTCCGGCTGCCCGACGACATCGGAGTCTTCGAGTTGGCAGTGTTCGTCATCGCCCCGGCAGCGTTGCCGCTGTGGTTCACCGACCGTGGCTGGACAGGCGCGGCGGTTCTCGTGGCGGTCAATCTGTTGCTGCTGGCGGTCGCCTATGTCGTGACGTCATACGGTCTGTTGCCCGCCCTGCGGGTGGGTGTGGTCCAGGCGTTTCGTCAGTTACGAACTGTGACTCAGTTGATCGCGCGGGGTCTTCCACTGCTGTTGTTGATAACGGCCTTTGTGTTTCTGAACGCCGAGATGTGGCAGGTGGCGCACGACTTCCCGCCCGCCTACTTCGCTATCTGTGTCGGCTTCATGGTGTTGCTTGCCTTGTCGTTTCTGGCGCTGCGGGTACCGAAGGAGATCGCCGAGTTGGCCCGGTTCGACTCGTGGCATGCGTGCTGCGAGCTTGCACGACTAACAGATGCCCCGATCGTCGATCAGCTGCCCGAACTCAGCGGTACTCCGCCTCAGCCCGAGCTGTCCCGCGTCGAGCTCGTGAATGTCGGCATGCTGCTTACGATCTCGCAGGCGGTGCAAACATTGCTGGTCGGCTTGATCTCCGGGGTGTTCTATGTCGGATTTGGCCTGCTCGCCGTGCGCCACGACACGATCTTGCAGTGGACCACGGCGACCGAGCTCGATTCGTTGGTCGAGTTCCAGTTCCTCGGGAACGACCTTGTGCTCACGTGGGAGCACCTCGCCGTATCTGGCTTCATCGCCGCATTCTCGGTGCTTCAGTTCGCAGTGGCCAGCGTTACCGACGCCACCTATCGCGACGAGTTCTACGACGACGTGGCCGGCGATGTGCGCAACGTGTTGGCTGTGCGCGCCATCGTGCGGGCCGCGCCGGCGGGCTGAGCCAACTCGCTCAGTAGACGCCGATCACTTCGACGATCACGATCAGATCGGTGTTGGCGGGAAGTCCCAGACTCGACTCGCCGTCGGCGCCGAATCCTTGCTCGGGCGGAATCGTGATGGCCCGCAACGTGCCGACGTTTGCGCCCTGTAGCCCCTCGAAGATGCCTTGCAGGGTGTTGCCATCCTCCATCAGGATCTGGAGCGCATCGTCACGTTCCCACGAGTTGAACAGCACAACTTCGTTGTCGCCGCGAACCAGCAGCATGTGTACCACCGCCGTGTCACCGAGTTCGACTGCGTCGCCGTCGCCGACGACGACGTCTTGGGTCGACACCTCGAGCGCACCGACCGAGGGTTCGAGCTGAAGGTCGAGTGGGGCGTCGGCGGCCGTGACCGATGGGATCACGGCTCGGACCTCGATCACGAATGACAATGCATCGCCGGGTCGGATCACGTCGCCGGGCGGATTGTCGCCGTAGGCGAGCTCGGCCGGTATATCAAGCTTTAGCAGCGAGCCGGCTTGGGCGTCGGCCAGGCCGTCGTCCAAGCCCCTGATGACTCCGCCACTTCCAAGTGGAAAGTCGAGTGGTGTGCCCCGGGTGTAACTGGTATCAAAGATCACTCCGTCCTCGGCGCGCAGCCCGGTGTAGTCGACGATGACCGTGTCGCCGCGCTGGGCGGTGGGCCCGATCCCTGCACGAACGATGTGCACGGTGAGCTCGGTCGGGATCGAACAGGGTCGGATCGCCGGTGGAATTTGGCCGTCGACGTAATCATCCGGATCGGGTTCGTCGTCGCATCGATCGCTGCCGATTGGAATCACGATTGTGGTCGCCGGCTCTGTGTCTTCGGCGGGTGTGCTGACGACGGGGGCCGAGGTGCTTTCGTCTCCGCCGCAGGCCGCGGCGGCCAACGACAATGCGACCAGGGCGAGCAAGAGTGATCGGCGCATGGGGCGGGACGCTACCGGGGTGCCGTCGCGCTCGTACGGCACCCGAGCTTGACGTTCAGCGGGTGCTCAGCCAGATCGCCTCGGCCTCGCCGATCGGGCTCGATGGTGGACCGTCGACGAACGGCCACAGTTCTTCGGCGATCCGTCGGTAATTGCCGGTTGCCCCGAGCTCGCCGAGCAGGGCGTACAAACCCAGATTGATGCGCTGGATGAACACGAATGCCTTTGGCACAGTGGCGTACTGGGCGATCGGACTGGAGCGATCAAACGTGTGGCGCACGATGCTGCTGGCGTACTCGCCCGACCAGGTCATCTGGCGGTCTACCCGAACTGGTTCGTAGAACTGCTGAAAGTACTCGCCGACGGCATTTGTGGCGACGGGAGCGTCGGGCTTGAGCATGCCGGCCCGTTCGAGGATCGACCGAAACTCGACTGGATCGTGGTCGACGGCAGCCGCCTTGACCATCGAGGCGAACGTATGCATCTCGTCGTCGGTGAAGTGTTTCACCAGCCCGAAGTCGAGGAAGGTCACCCGCCCGCCGCCGTGGAACAGGTAATTGCCGGGGTGTGGGTCGCCGTTGAAGGCCTGCATGCGGTACAGGCTGCGAAACACGAACCGGAAGATCGTCTCGCCGGCGAGATCGCGTTCAACCTGGTCCCATGACAACAGCTCGTCCCATGTGTGCCCGTTGACGAGCTCGGATGTGAGTACACGACCCGTCGACAGCCCGGGAATGATGTCGGGGATGTGGATGCAGGGATGGCCTCGGTAGTAGTCGGCGAAGACTTGTTGGTGACGGGCCTCGAGCCGGTAGTCGAGCTCTTCGATCAGGCGCTCCTTGATCTCAGCCACCATGTCGTCGGGATCGAGCCCACCGAAACCCTGCTTCAACAGTGTGCCGAGCATGCCGGCGTTCTTGAGGTCGGCCGTAATCGCCTCGTCGACACCGGGGTACTGCACCTTGACAGCTACCGGCACCTGCTCGCCGGTGCCGGGATTCACGGCAATTGCCCGATGCACCTGCCCGATCGACGCCGCCGCGATCGGATCCGGATCCCAGTCGACGAACACCTCGTGGGGTGGACGCCCGAACTCGGCCTCGATCACGCCCGCCGCCAACTCTCGCGACATCGGGGGAGCGTCGGTTCGAAGCTGGGCAAGCGCGATCCGCATCGGCTCGGGCAAGCCCTCGTCGAGATAGCTCGCCATCTGGCCGAGCTTCATCAGGGCGCCCTTCATGTTGCCGAGCTCCTCGGCCACAGCGTTGGCGGTAGTGAGACGCCGCCGGTCATCGAGCTCGACCCGCCGCTCGGCAGATGCGAACACCTTCCGGGCGGCTATCGAGGCGTGTGTTCCGGCGACTTTGGCGCCGAGTTTGGCAACCTTGGCCGAACGACCGACCCACGAACGCCGCATCACGATCATGCAGCGTACGGAGGCATCATCGCAACCGTTCGACCGCGATACACATCGCTCCCCGACGCGGCCACGGCAGCGTCGGGGCTGGCGCCCGACGCCGCCGCATGTCGATTTCTTTCAGATCAGATCAGATCGATCCGTTCACGGAAAGATGACCAGCCCGACCGGCTCATACGACGTCGCGAAGAACGTCGCCGAGATCTGGACATCGTCGAAAACGACTGCCCCGAGTTGCTCGTCGCAGACCAGGTTGATCGACTGGCCCGTGAAGAACAGGAGCGGGTTGTCGGCTACAGCGATCTCAATGACTCGGTGAGCCGAGAAGACTGAAAACCCGATGTGGGCGGCGTTGTGGTCGGTGAGGATGAACCACGGTTCAGCGGTGTTGATGGCGCCCACGGTTCCCTTCTGCAGCTGGCACCAGACCTCGTCTTCGCCAGCCGCGCCGTTGCCCCACAGGCCGGTCACCTCGATCGAGATGTAGCCGTCGGATGGGACCCGGATCGACGTGCCGACAACGGAAGCGGGCGTCGGAGTGGCGTCGAATATTGAGGAGTTGTAGTTGAAGGCGATCCCAGGCTCGTTGGAGGTGTGGAGGTTGGACACGCTGTTGTTGGCGATGTCGGCGCTGCCGATCGACCCGTCGACGATGTCGGCCCCGGTGTGTGAGTGATCGGTGTAGTAGCCGACGACGTCGATGATGACAGCGACCGTGCCGAACTTGTTGAGGATTTTGAACTTTCCCGCCGCCGAGAGACCGACGTTGACAGCGTTGGGTGTCGGTGGCTGACCCGGCGCCGGGTTCAGGTTCGACGTGCTGGGTGTTGCGGCGTCTGCTGGCCAAAGGCGCAGGTCGGTGGCCAGCGTCGGACCGACGGCCGTGACGTTGAGGGAAAGGGCAGCGGTATTGCTCGGCAGGGTGCAGTTACCGACGGTGCCCCATCCATCGAATGTAACGGTCTCGGCGGGGCCGAGGCCGGTGGTCCGCGGACCGACGGTGAAGGGGGCTGGTCGCAGGTCGGCGAGTCGGCATGGCGTTATTGGTACGTAAGCGACCGCACCAGTCGGCGATGTTGCCGAGACGAGGCCAATTCCTCCCGCCCCCAGTGTGATTGCTACTGCTGCCCCGACGGCTGCCCAGCGGCTTCGGATGAGTTTGATATCCATGGAGTCCTCGTTTCTGACGCGGTTCTACACCACCACTCTCTACCACTGATGAGCATCAGTCGAGTCATTTCCATCGGCCGTGTGGGGTCCCGCTCGGGGCGTCCCTTCACAGTCGAGGAGCGACGCCGAGTCAGCGCTCAGTGGTGAATGGCGACAGATCTGATGGCGCGAATCAGTTGGGGTACGAAGCGGTCGGCTTTGGCTACGACCGCGTCGTGCTGGCCGTTGACCCGGAACACCTCTGCGCCGGGGATCCATTCGAATAACTTGACTTGGCGGCGGATCGGCACGATCGGATCATTGAGGGTGACTACCACCGACGTTGGCACGTCGACCTCGGCGATCCAGTCCGACGACGAGAAATCGCCGATCGCCTTGCCGGCTTCGAGGATCATGCGCCAGTCGTGCTGTGCGATCTGTTCGGCCACCCACGGCCCCCACGCCTCCGAGCGGCGCTGCAAATAGACCTGATCCGTGATCCAGTCTCGGGCCTGTGACGGCGTGTAACGGGCGAGCGCAGCCAGGCCGGTGAGGCCGACGAACGACATCCGCTCGGGTCGACGACCTGCGAAGTACGGGGCGGTCGCGCACAGCACCAGACCATCGACCCGGTCACGATGTCGGCGCCACGTGAGCTGGGCGATCGGGCCGCCCATCGAGTAGCCGACGGGGATGAACGTGTCGACGCCGAGCAGTTCGGTCACAGTGGCGACATCGTCGGCGCAGTCCTCCAACCGAAAGGTACGTTTGCTACGCAGGCCACGAGCATGGCCACGATGATCGAAGGCGATCACCCTGAAGCGCTGGCCGAGTGCCTGGTAACACGTGAACCAGTTCAGGTCGGCCGAGGCGGTCCAGCCGTGCAGCAATACGACCGTGGGGGCGCCGGCCGGGCCGGGCATGTCGCGGACGAACACCGTGCCGAGGCCCGGCAGTTCGAGTTCGTGGCCAGGGGGGAGCAGCGGGATGGCCGCCGCCGCCGAACCGAACGACAAGTCGGTGGTGCCGCTCAGAGCGATTCGACCTTCAGCACCGTGATCGTCTGCGATCCGTTCGGAGCCTCATAGCTGACGGTTTGGCCCTCGAGAGCACCCTGCAATACGGCACCGAGTGGGCTCGAGGCGCTGATCACGTCGGCTGACTCGATCTGCTCTTCGAGGTTTCCGACGACGTAGCGTTCGGCCATGTCAGGGCTGTCACCCTTGTACAGGATCGTGTACACCGACTGATCGGCGATAATCTCGGCGTTCTCGAGCAGGTGCTCGAGTTGCCGGATTCGGCCCTCCATGTGGCCCTGTTCGTCTTTGGCTGCGTGGTACCCGGCATTTTCTTTGAGGTCGCCCTCTTCGCGGGCACGCTCGATCTTTTCGGCTACGTCGATGCGGCCGCGTGTGGTGAGATCGTCGAACTCGGCCTTGAGCCGGTCGTAGGCGGCACGCGAGAACTGATGGGTCGCCATAAGTGCACCAGCCTACCGAGCAACGACGGTTCGGTCGATCAGTCGTAGCTGCGCAGCTCGACCTGGTTGCCGTCGGGGTCGGTGACGTAGACCGACCAGCCGACACCCCTGGCGCCCCATCGCTCGCCCGGACCATCGACAATATTGAACCGCGGGTCGTCGATCACGGCGTCGACGTCGACGCGATCGACGACGAGGCAGATGTGATCGATGTTCTGACCTGTGCGTTCGAGCGCAAACAGGTCGATGATGCTGTGGTCGTTGATTCGGACCGATGGGAAGAGCACCTCGCCGGCCCGCCACTCGTCGACCCGCTCGGCGCCGAGCCCAAGCATTCCGGTGTACCAGGCGAGCGAACGCTCGACATCGCCAACATTGATCACCAAGTGGTCGAACTCGCTGATATTCATCACTTGGGACCGTACCCCGCCGAGCCTCTAGATTCGTGTGCCTATGGCACACAGGATCGCAGTCATCGGTGGGGACGGCATCGGCCCCGAAGTCACGGCGCAGGCCATCAAGGTGATCGAGGCGGCCGGGGTCGAGCTCGACATCACCAACTTCGACCTCGGTGGCGCCCGCTATCTACGCGACGGCGAGGTTCTCAGCGACGCCGTGCTGGCCGAGCTCGCCACGTTTGATGCAATCCTGCTCGGAGCCGTCGGCACACCTGGTGTTGCGCCGGGTGTGATCGAGCGCGGCTTGCTGTTGAAGATGCGATTCGAGCTCGACCTGTACATCAACCAGCGGCCATTCCAGGGGACCGCCCCGGGGCATTCGACCCCTCATGACTTCGTCGTCATTCGCGAGAACACTGAGGGCCCGTATGTCGGTGAAGGGGGAGTGCTGCGCAAAGGCACCCCGAACGAGGTCGCAACACAGGGGTCGGTCAACACCCGGATGGGTGTCGAGCGTTGCATCCGATACGCCTTCGAGCTTGCCCAGCAGCGCGAGCGCAAGCACGTCACGCTGGTGCACAAGACGAACGTGCTCACGTTCGCCGGTGATCTGTGGGAGCGCACCTTCAACGAGGTCGCCTCCGAGTACCCCGACACCGACACGGCCTACAACCATGTCGACGCCGCCTGCATCTACTTCGTACAAGATCCTCATCGTTACGACGTGGTGGTCACCGACAACCTGTTCGGCGATATTCTCACCGACCTCGGCGGTGCAGTGTCGGGCGGCATCGGGTTGGCCTCGTCGGCCAACCTCAATCCGTCCCGCACCGGCCCGTCGATGTTTGAGCCGGTGCACGGCTCGGCACCAGACATCGCCGGACAAAACAAGGCCAATCCTGTCGCCGCGATCCTGTCGGCGGCCCTGATGCTCGACTTCCTGGATGAGTCTGCCGCAGCCGACCGCGTTCGGGCTGCATGCGATGACCCGGGTACCGGCAGCACCACCGCGGTGGGTGACACGATCGCCTTCCGGGTGCGAGGATAGGGCTTGAAGTCGAGACGAAAGCGAGGCAACCGGTCGTTGCCGTGCCGATTGAGAACAACACCAGCAAACGTGACCTTGCGAAGGACCTGATATGCCGATTACGCCAACCCCGAAGATCTGGATGAACGGCGAGCTCGTCGCTTGGGAAGACGCCAAGATTCATGTGCTGACCCACACGTTGCACTACGGCACGGGCGTGTTCGAAGGCATTCGTGCCTATCAAACGTCGCAGGGCCCTGGCATCTTTCGGCTGACCGAGCACATCGAGCGCCTTCACAACTCAGCAAAGATCGTCGGGATGGAGATCCCATACTCGGTCGGCGAGTTGGTCGAGGCCACCAAGGCAACCGTCGCTTCGACTGGGCTCGATTCGTGTTACGTCCGCCCGATCGCATACTTGGGCTATGGAGAGATGGGGCTAAACACGATGCCATGTTCGGTCGATGTGTCGATCGCCTGCTGGCCGTGGGGTGCGTATCTCGGCGACGATGCCGTCACCAAGGGCGTGCGCCTCAAGACATCGTCGTGGACACGCCACGACCACAACACGATGCCGCCCGCCTCGAAGACCACCGGCAACTATGTCAACTCGTCATTGGCCAAGGTCGAGGCGCTCAAGGCCGGCTATGACGAGGCGCTGATGTTGTCGCCGACCGGTCTCGTGGCCGAGTGTTCGGGCGAGAACATCTTCGTATCGCGCCGCGACAAATTGATCACCCCGCCGTTGTCGGCCGGTGCACTCGAGGGCATCACTCAGAACACTGTGATGACCCTGTGCGACGATCTCGGTTTCAAGGCGGTGAGCGACAACCTTGCGCGCTCCGACGTGTACATCGCCGACGAGATGTTTCTGGTCGGCACCGCAGCCGAAGTCAGTTCGGTCAACTCGGTCGACGACCGGCAGATCCCTTGTCCCGGTCCGAAGACGCTGGCGATCGCCGACCTGTACGGCAAGGTGGTTCGTGGCCAGGTTGATAAGTACAAGAACTGGTGCGAACTAGCCGTTTGAACGGCCCACTCGAGGCCGTAACCGCCGCCCGCAGCATCTCGATCAAGCGGGCTGTGTCGGTCGGGTCACGCTATGTCGCTGGTGGCGCGGCGGCGGTGGTGCGACGGCGGCGCTCGGCCATGCCACCGAGCGCCTCGAACACCATCCGGTGTGCAGCATTGACCGTGAGGTCACTGACGTCATAGGCGGGTGCGACCTCGACGACGTCCATTCCGACGACATCGTGTTCGATCGCCAACTGGCGCACCATCCGAAGTAGATCGACAGTTGTCAGGCCACCCGGTTCGGGTGTGCCCGTGCCAGGGGCGAATGCCGGGTCGAGGCTGTCGACGTCGAGCGAGATGTACAATTTGTCGGCCTTGGCGAGCGCTTCACCAACGGCGTCGGCCATGACCGCCTTGAAGCCTCGGTCCCAGATCTCTTGCATCGTGTGCCACACCATGCCCCGCTCGCGCATCCACGCGAATACCTCGGCGGGCGGCCAGTAGCCGCGCAGCCCGACCTGCACGAAGCGGTCGCCCGGGATCGCTCCCGATTCGATCAGGCGCCGGATTGGGGTGCCGTGGCTGGCGAGATTGCCGTCGATGATGTCGGCCGTGTCGGCATGGGCATCGAAATGAACGACCCCGACATTGCCGTAACCGTGTACGTCGGCGACCGCAGTAGCTGCTGGCCACGTGATCGAATGGTCGCCGCCGAGGATGATCGGGACAATGCCTCGCGAGGCGATTTGATGCACACGTTCACGGATATTGGCGTGGCTCTGCTCGGTCAGCCCGTGTGGGCAGTATGCGTCGCCGTAGTCGACGACTTCGAGGTGCTCGAAGATCTCTAGGTCGAGATCGATGTGGTAGGTGCCGCTTTCGTATGCCTGCGAGCGGATCGCCCGTGGGCCGAACCTTGCGCCTGGCCGATTTGTCGTGGCAATGTCGAACGGGGCACCGACGATCGCTACGTCGGGCTGCCATTCGTCGAGTTGATCTGGATCGGTGAGGAATGGGCGTTGCCCGAATGTGGCCAGGCCGCCGAACACATACCCGAGTTCGAGCTGTTCGTGCATTCCAGGGGAGAGACTGCGGCGTGGTTCTTCCATTGCGCCGTACCGTAGCAATCGCTCGCGCTCGGTGCGTGCTGCTGGCAACGCGCACCGCAACCGATCCGAAAAACTGAGCGGCCCCGGGCAGTGCAGCCAGCTTGCGCCGGCGCACCCACCCGGGGCTACCCGAAAGGTGGAGCGATCCACCACTGACCGATCTTCGGGCGTTAGCCTGCGTCTCGATCATTCACATCGCCCGTCGTGACCCCAAGGGGTTCGGCGGGCGATGCCCTTTTTCGGCCGATCGTTCGGTTGCCCGAACCCGCTGCCGTTCGACCACTCCCACCGGTTACCCGGCGACAGTTGCCGCCCCGACAAACTTCGACTGGTTGCCCAGTCTCCGTCACCGGAGTCGAAACCCGGTCTGCTGGTTGCCCAGCCCCGTTGCCTCTCGGCGCCACATCGGTTGCCCGATGACGGTGCCGCCCGTTCGTATCGATCGGTTGCCCGACTTCAACTCACGGGAACGGAACCTCGGTGTGCTGGTTGCCCAGCTCCGTTTGTTCCTCGGCGCCTCCCACCGGTTGCCCGGTGGCAGTTGCCGCCCGTTCGTATCGATCGGTTGCCCGACTTCAACTTCCGGAGACGGAACCTCGGTGTGCTGGTTGCCCAGCTCCGTTGGCTCCTCGACGCCGTTCACGCTGACCCGGTAAACCGTTTCATCGTCTGACGCCGCCGGACTTCCTCTGAGCTCGCAGTTGGGGTGTCCGCTCAGTTTCCGCCCGGTCACTTCTCCGCCCGTGGTCGTCGGTTGCCCGTTGACTCGGTACTTCGAAGTATGTGGCTTCTCGCTCCGACCGGAACCGCTTTCGCCTCGTGGATCGAGTCCGTTTCCTGCTCACCCAGCCCCGAAGGACTGACTTCACAGACTCGGTCTCTCGACCCCGGTTTGCGTGCGCTCTCCGGTACGAGACATACATTCGCGCTCGTGAAACCGCAGGTCAAGAAGTATTTTCGAATCCCCAGGGTTATCCACCAAACTTTCACGGAATCCCCAGAATTCCTCCGTCGTCCACCGAATGTTCACAAGCTCATGCACAGGTTTGTCCCCATCCGGCCACCCAATTTCGTGGCATTCTCATGATCGGCCGAGCGTCGTCGGCGATGAGAATCCGAGCCGACAAGTCGGCGCGGCTTGGCGATGACGTGATCGCGGGGTTGAATGGTCGGTGATGCGTATCGAACTCGCCATCATGTTGATTCCGTAGAGCACGTGCGACCCACGTGTTCTGTTTGCCGCCCGCCGGGCGGCATTTTTATTACTCCGGCAACAAGAGAATCTGAAAGACGACATCATGCCGAATGAAGAAGTGCCGCAAGTAGAAGTGCCGCAAGTAGAAGTGCCGGTACGCACAGCAGTGGAAATCTTCGACACCACGCTTCGAGACGGTCTGCAGGTCGAGGGCGTGACGGCCACGGTCGACGACAAGTTGCGAATTGCCGAGCAACTCGATTATCTCGGCGTGCAATACATCGAGGGTGGCTGGCCGGGCGCCAACCCAAAGGACATCGAGTTCTTCCTCAGGGCTTCGACCGAGCTGACGTTGTCGACGGCGACGTTCGTGGCGTTCGGGTCGACCCGCCGCCCGCGCGGCAAGGTCGACGACGACCAAACGCTGCAACACTTGCTCGACGCCAACACCTCTGCGGTATGCATTGTCGCCAAGAGCTCCGAGTATCACGTCACCGAGGCGCTCAAGACCACCCTCGACGAGGGTGCCGCGATGATCGCCGACTCGGTCGAGTTTCTGCATGGCCACGGCCGTCAGGTGATGGTCGACATGGAGCACTTCTTCGATGGCTACAAGGACAACCCCGAGTTCTCGTTCAGGGCGCTCGAGGCCGCCGTCCTCAACGGCGCGAGTCATGTCGTGCTGTGCGACACCAACGGTGGTTCGCTGCCGCACGAGATCGAGCAGATCATCGGGCACGTGGATGCCCACATCGGCAATGACGTCACGATCGGCATTCATTGCCACGATGACACGGGGTGTGCGGTCGCCAACTCGATGGCCGCCGTGCGAGCAGGCGCCCGCCACGTGCAGGGCACGTTGAACGGGCTCGGCGAGCGCACCGGTAACGCCAATCTCACCTCGATCATCCCGAACTTGCAGCTCAAGCAGAACTATGTGTGTCTGCCAGAGGGCCGGTTGGAGCGATTGACGCTCGTGTCGCACCGTGTCGCCGAAACGCTCAACCGCGCCGTCAATCCGCAGGCACCGTATGTCGGGTCGTCGGCGTTCGCCCACAAGGCCGGGCTGCACGTCAGCGCGATCGTGCGAGCGAAGGACGCCTACGAGCACGTCAAGCCCGAGCTGGTTGGCAACGGCACCAGATTCGTCGTGTCCGAAATGGCCGGCAAGGCAACGATCCAGATGAAGGCTGACGAGCTCGGCCTCGATATCGATGGGCCCTTGACCATGCAGGTGATCGACGAGCTCAAGCGACTCGAGCACGAGGGTTATCATTTCGAGGCTGCGGACGCTTCGTTCGAGTTACTCATGCGAAGGGCAATCGGCTGGAAGCACAACTTCTTCCGAGTCGAATCGCTACGGGTCATCACCGACGAAACGGTTTCAGGCGAGTTCAACACCGAGGCAACCGTCAAGGTCTGGGTCGGCGATGAGCGCTATGTCTTCACGGCCGAGGGCAACGGTCCCGTCAATGCGATCGATACCGCCCTGCGGCGTGCCGTACAGCGGGCATATCCCCACTTGGTGAACATCCACCTCACCGACTACAAGGTGCGGATCCTCGACGGTGGGGAAGCGACCGGTGCGGTCACCCGCGTGCTGTTGTCGGCGACCGACGGCGAACGCGACTGGACCACGATCGGTGTCAGCACCAACATCATCGAGGCGTCATGGCGAGCACTCGAGGAAAGCCTCGTCTACGGCCTGCTTCACGCCCCGACCTGACCGGTAACGCTTCGGGGGGTTACGATGAAACTGCTATGGCCGCACCAAAGTCAGCACCCGCCGGCGCCCGCCAATCGCGCTACTACTCGTCACCGGAGGTTGTGCCGTCGCCGTGGGACCCTGACCGCCCCGGCATCGTCGAGGGGCTGCAACCGGTCGGCCCGCGGATGGGTTCCCAGGGCCCTGATCAGGGGTTTGCGCTGACCATCGCCGCCCGCCTCGCCCCAAAGCTGCGACTGCAAGGTCGTGAGCGGCTCGATGACGCGATTCGTGGTTGTGTCGGCATCGCTGTGCGGCGTGCTTCATTGTTCAGCAGGGCACCGGTCGTGCACGACGTGACCTTGGCGTTCACGATCTGGGGTTTCTTCGACGAGCACCCTCCCGACGACCTGATCGGTCGTCGCCCACAGCTGTTCGAGGGCGTCGGCAATGTCAATCACCACTATGCCGAGGCAAGAGCAATCGCCGATCTCGTACCCGAATCGACCTTGCGGCTGACCCCCCAACAAGCTGCCGATGCGTACCCGGTCCGCTGGCAAGAACTGACCGGGGCCTGACCCCCAGATCGTCAGCGGTCCTCAGACTTCCCTACGATCTGCCCATGCAGATCGGCGCCCTCATCTTTCCCACCGACCGAACGATCCGGCCCGACGTGCTGGCCCCCGAGCTCGAGCAGCGCGGTTACGACTCGTTCTGGGTCGCCGAGCACACACACATCCCGCTCAGTCGACGTACGCCATACCCAGGCGGGGGTGACCTGCCTGACATGTACTGGCGCACGATGGATCCGTTCGTGGCGCTGACAGCGGCCGCGCTCAGCACGACGACGATCAAGATCGGTACTGGCATCTGTCTGGTCAATCAGCACCACCCGATCAACGCCGCCAAACAGATCGCATCGATCGATCTGTTGTCTGGTGGGCGGTTTCTGTTCGGTGTCGGCGTGGGCTGGAACGAAGACGAGATGGAGCACCACGGCATCGACCCAGCGAAGCGCCGGGGCACGGCGCGTGAACGGATTCTCGCCATCAAGCAGCTGTGGACGCAGGAGGAGGCCTCGTTCGATGGTGAGTTTGTGCAGTTCTCACCCAGTGCTTCCAACCCCAAGCCCGTGCAGTCACCCCACCCTCCAGTGATCATGGGCGGCGGCGGAGGGCCGATTACATTTCGCCACGTCGTGGAATATTGTGAGGGCTGGATGCCGATTCACGGCCGCACCGATCCGCTCGAACGGCTGCCGCTGCTGCGCCAAATGTGCGAAGCGGCGGGGCGCGATCCCGATTCGATCGAGATCGGTATCTATGGATGCCCGATGCGGGCCGACATCGTCGACCGGTATCGCGAGGCGGGTGTCGATCGCCTGATCTTCTGGCTGCCGGCCGACGATCCTGACACGGTGATGTCGGCGGTCGAACGCGGCGCCGCCCTGATCACCTGATCTGCCACACCAACCGACCCGGCGGTGGCTTCAGGCGGTGACGGCGTGGGTCTTGAGGTCGGCCAGATTTACGAACTCGAGCGCCGAGACGTGGGTGCTCTCGAGCACAACGGGGCACGCTTGCCCGGCTTCCAACGCCTCGGCCCAGCGTGAGGCGCACAGGCACCATTGGTCTCCGTCACTGAGCCCGGCGAAGCCGTACTGCGGCATCGGGGTTGACAGGTCGTTGCCGGCTTGTTTCGAGAACGCCAAAAAATCGTCGGTGACCTGGCAGCACACCACGTGGAGGCCGGGATCATCACCTCGATTCTCGCAGCAGCCGGTTCGGTAAAAACCGGTGAGGGGGTCGTACGAGCACGGCATCAGCTCGGTTCCAAGCACGTTGATCTGCTGCATTTCCCTGTCCTATCACGTAGCCTCGAAAGCATGCTCGATCCCACCATCAAGAACCTCGCGGCAACCGGCAAGAACTTCGGCATGGTGTGCGTGCAGCTGCCCAATGGGCAGATCGCCAGCCATGTGATGTGGGTCGACGCCGACGACGATCACATCATCTTCAACACCGAGGTCCACCGCGCCAAGTTCAAGGCGATCGAGGTCGACCCGAACGTCACCATCTCGGTGTGGGACGCCGACAACCCTTATGCCTATGCAGAGGTTCGCGGCCGCGTGGTCGAGACCATCCGCGGTGACCAGGCGAGAGCCCACATCGATGCGCTCTCCCAGCGTTATGTGGGTACCGAATACCGGAACGCGATCCAGAGCGAGCGGGTGATCGTGAAGGTTGCCCCCGACCGTCAACGGGTGAACAACCTATGAGTGATACCACCAGAGCTTCGCCAATCGTCGGCGTGGTGATGGGTTCGTCGAGCGACTGGCCAACGATGTCGAGGGCGGTCGAGGTGCTCGAGCATTTCGGCATCGCCCACGAGGCCAAGGTCGTCTCTGCTCACCGTATGCCCGACGAGATGTTCGCCTACGCCGAACAGGCTGCGGGTCGCGGCCTGCGGGCAATCATCGCCGGGGCCGGTGGGGCCGCTCATCTGCCGGGGATGCTCTCGGCCAAGACGCTCGTGCCTGTGCTCGGAGTTCCCGTCGCTTCACGCCATCTGTCCGGACAAGATTCGTTGCTCTCGATCGTTCAGATGCCGGCCGGTATTCCTACCGCTACCTTTGCGATCGGTGAGGCAGGTGCCACGAATGCGGCTTTGTTCGCCGTGGCACTGCTGGCTGCCGACGACCCTGCGCTCTCCGCCGCGTTGCAGCGCTATCGCGACGACCGCCGTGACCAGGCCGCTTCGGCGGTCCTTCCGCCGGCGTGACCAGTGGGCGATCCCATCGTTCCCCCGGCCACGATCGGGATGCTCGGCGGTGGGCAGCTCGGTCGCTATGCGTTGATCGCAGCCCGCACGATGGGGTACCGCACGATGGTGCTCGAGCCCGACCCGTTGGCGCCAGCAGGCCAGATTGCCGATATCCATCTCGTCGCCCCATACGACGACCCAGATGCCCTGCGTCGCCTCGCAGACGAATGCGACGTCGTGACGACCGAGTTCGAGAATCCACCGGCTGCAGCGCTTGAGTTTCTGGCCAGGCGCACCCTGGTGGCTCCATCGCCGGTGGCGGTGGCGGTCGCCCAAGACCGGATCGCCGAGAAACAGTTCCTCGCTGACAATGGGCTGCCGATCGGCCCGTACGCGATCGTCGATCACGCCGACGCCGACCCCGACATCGGCTATCCAGCGATCCTCAAGACGGCCCGGCTCGGCTATGACGGCAAGGGTCAACGGCTGGTTTCCGACGGTTCAGAAATGCGAGCTGCTTGGCGCACGCTGGGATCGGTGGCGTGCGTTCTCGAACGAGCGCTGCTTTTTCAAACCGAGCTGAGCGTCGTCGTCGCCCGCTCGTCACAAGGTGGGTTTGCTGCCTACCCGGTCACAGAAAACCAGCATGTCGACGGCATCCTCGACGTGTCGATCGTACCTGCGCGTGTGTCGAGGCGGTTGTCCGACCGTGCGGTCGGACTGGCGATGGCGATCACCGATGCGCTGTCGTATGTCGGTGTGCTGGCGATCGAGTTCTTCGTTGTCGATGGCGAGCTCTCGATCAACGAGATGGCTCCTCGTCCTCACAACAGTGGGCATTGGACACTCGATGTTGCCCAGACGAATCAGTTCGAGCAGCAGATTCGGGCCATCTGCGGCCTTGGGCTGGGCGATACGTCGATGACGCAACCGGCGGCAACGATGGTCAATCTGCTGGGCGACCTGTGGGATCACGGCGATCCCGATTGGGCCGGCGTATTCGACGATCCGCGCACGGCACTGCATCTGTACGGCAAAGTGACGCCGCGTCCCGGTCGTAAAATGGGTCACCTGACGAGTTGGGGAAACTCGCCCGAAGCGGCCGAGGTTCGAGCCGAAGAGGCTCGCCGGGCGCTCAGCCGGCGACGTTGACGCCGACGAGCTCGCCGATCAGGTAAGTCACTCCGCACGCCACGAGCACGATCGCGACCTGGCGCGCAACACCCGAAATAATCGATCGCTCGGCGAACCCTGCGACGATGCCGCCGACCACACCGGCGGCGACGACGCCGATCGCCAGCGATGACCAGGCCGCCGTGGCACCCCCTCCGATATACCATGGCGCGAGCGGGAGGAAAGCTCCGAACAGGAAGCACACAAATGACAACCCCGCCGTCCACATCGCCGACGGAAGTTCGTTGGGGTCGATGCCGAGTTCTTCACGGGCATGTACCGCGAGCGCAATCTCGGGTTGCTGCATCACTTCCTCGGCAGCGCCCGCAGCCCGCTCGGGACTCATGCCATGGCTCTCGTAGTACGAGGCGAGTTCTTCGGTCTCGTGCGCGGTGTTGTGCTTCAGTTCGCGCCGCTCGATGCTGAGCTCGCGCTCGATCAGATCGTTCTGTGATGTCACCGACACCCATTCTCCGGCAGCCATCGAGATCCCACCAGCCACGGCGCCGGCGAGTCCAGCCAAGCGGACGACGGTGTTGTCGACCCCTGAGCCGGCGAAACCGAGAATCAGGGACACATTCGACACCAGACCATCGCTTACGCCGAAGACCGCCGCGCGGGCCAACCCGCCCGAGACTGATCGGTGCCCGGTGTGCGGTTCGTGGATGTAGGTCGGCATCACGCCGAACGTTATCCATGCGAATCGGGTAGCGGTTCGTGTTGGCGCCGAGCGGACAGATTCTCGGGTTGGTTCATGCGCGCGCCGCATCACGTCGCCCACAGTCTCTAGTATCGACTCTGCAGCTCCTCCGCTTGGGCGGACTAGCTCAAGAAGAGTTGGTGCCCGGTCGATCTAGATCACAACGACGTGATCACGGCCGAGCACACAGAACAGGCCTGGGAGGCCACATGGGCGAGCACGAACCGCACGGTGATGAGCAATCGACGGTGATTCGCCGAGTCGCACAACTCGCCCTCGATCGACGACCCGACGACGAGGTTCTTGCGGCGTTCCTGCCCGTCTACTACGGCGAGCTTCCCGAGTTCGACATCGACGATCGACGCGAAGACGACCTATATGCCGTTGCCTTGACCCATCTCGCGTTGGGTCGCCGGCGGCAACCCGGCGAGACATTTGTTGAGGTGTTGGCACCCGATCGCGACCGCGACGGTTGGCACTCGGACCGTTCGGTGGTTCTGGTTGTCACCGACGACGCACCGTTCCTGGTCGACACGGTTCGAATCGTGCTCGAGCGGCACCAGATCGCGACAAACCTTTTGGTGCACCCGATGCTGCGCGTCGACCGCGATCCTGCTGGTGATCTGCGGAAGATCGCGATCGGTGGCGAGTTCCACGGCGGGCCCGTCGAAGCCTGGACACAGGTCGAGATCGACCGATGCGACGTCGAACGAGCCGAGCAGTTGCGGGCGGACCTGACCGCCGCGATCGCAACGGTGCACCAGGTGGTCGCCGACTTCGGGCCGATGCGTCAGCGCATGGTTGCCCGCACTCAACTTGACCCGCTTCTCGCGTGGCTAGCGCAAGACCACTTCGTGTTCCTCGGGGCGGCTACCTACGACCTCGGACCCGACGGACCCGAGTGCCGCAGCGAATCGCAACTGGGTGTGTTGTCGGGGCACTGCGAGGTCGACCCCGACATCGACCCCGATGGCGAGGTTGTGACGGTTGCCCGGTCGAGTCAGATCTCCTCGATCCACCGAGCTGCCCGCCTGACCGTCGTCACGGTGCTCGTGTCCGACGACCACGGGCAGCCGATCGCCGAACGTTTCGTCGGTCTGCTCGCGTCGACTGCGTATCGCCAAAGTGTGCTGGCGATTCCCTCGGTCGGGGCACGCGCCCAGTCGGTGCTGGGTCTCGCCCACGATGGCGCAGAGACGCACACTGGCCGATCGATGCGCAACGTGCTCGAGACGTTGCCCCGCGACCTGGTGTTCGAGCTCAACGCCGATCGCCTGGCGCACCTGGTAATCGATGTCGTCAGCCTGCAGGAACGACAGATTGTGAGGGTCTTCGATGTTCCCGAGCCGGTTGGCCGCTCGTCGACGATGCTGGTGTTCCTACCAAAGAGCCGGTTCAACGCCCAGCTGCCCGAGCGAGTCGCCGAGATCGTGGGGGATGCGTACGACTCGCCAACCCGCGATCTCGAGTCGTTGATCGGGTCTGGCAATCTGGCTCGCATCGCGTTCTCGGTCGACCGCGGCGAATCGTTGCCTGATCTCGACGATCTGTCCGATGTCATCGACACCTGCACCACGGCGTGGATCGATCGTGTTGCCGAGGCGGCACGCCACGAGTTCGGCGAGTCGCGGGGGGCATCATTGCTGAAGCGGATCGGGTCGGCGGCGCCCGACGGGTATCGCACCAGTGTCGATCCCCCGACAGCGGTCGGTGATTTTGCCCGTCTCGACCGGTTGTTCTCAGACGAGCGTCCGACGCTGGCGGCCTTTACTCGCACGATCGATGATGCAGATGGCGTGTGGCGGATGCGCGTCTACAACAAGGCTGAACCGATCGCCCTATCTGACTTGTTGCCGTTATTGGGGCACCTCGGTCTGCGGGCGCTCGATGAGCACGCGTATCGATTCGTGATAAACGGCATCGAGTGCTTCGTGTACGACATCGGTGTTCGTGTGCCGGACGGCGTTCAGATCGGCAACCTGCGTCATACAGAGGTGCGCAGCGCACTCGAGGGTCTGTTGGCTGGAACGATTGAACCCGACGGGTTCAACCGCCTGATCCTGCTCGCCGGACTCACCGCCTCCCAGGTGAACGTGCTGCGTTGCTTTGCCAAGTATGCCCATCAGACCGGATTCACGTTCAGTCAAAGTTATGTCGAGAGCTCGCTGGCCCGCCTGCCTCACCTTGTTCGGCTGCTCGTCGATCTGTTCGAGGCCCGCTTCGATCCCGATCTTGACGAGACCGAACGGGTCGTGATCGTCGAGGCCACCAAGTCAGCCGTGCGGGCCGCCCTCGACGATGTGCCTTCGCTCGACGACGACCGGATCGGTCGCACGTTCCTCGCGCTCGTCGAGGCGACGGTGCGCACATCTGCGTATCGGGGCACGCCGACGATGGCATTCAAGTTCGACCCATCGATGGTGCCCGACCTTCCAGAACCGCGGCCGGCCAACGAGATCTTCGTGTGCTCCTCACGTGTCGAGGGTGTTCACTTGCGCGGCGGAGCGATCGCCCGCGGTGGCCTTCGATGGAGTGACCGGCCCGAGGACTATCGCACCGAGGTGCTCGGCCTGGTAAAGGCCCAAATGGTGAAGAATGCGGTGATCGTGCCGGTTGGCGCCAAGGGCGGTTTTGTGGTCAAACGGCCCAAGCCGACCCCTGCCGAGAACCGCGAAGAGGTCATCGAGTGCTACCGAATGTTCGTTCGTGGCCTGCTCGACCTGACCGACAATGTGGTCGACGGCGAGATCGTGCATCCCGATCGAACCGTTCGTTATGACGGCGACGACGCGTATCTCGTTGTTGCCGCCGACAAGGGCACGGCTACGTTCAGCGACACCGCCAATGAGGTGGCGGCCGAATATGGCTTCTGGTTGGGTGACGCATTTGCCTCAGGTGGCAGTGCCGGCTACGACCACAAGGTGATGGCGATCACGGCGCGAGGTGCCTGGGAGAGCGTTCGTAATCACGCCACCGTGCTCGGCAAGAATGCCGACACTGACGAGCTGACGGTCGTCGGCATCGGTGACATGTCGGGCGATGTGTTCGGCAACGGTATGTTGCGTTCGAAGCACCTGAAGCTGGTGGCGGCGTTCGATCACCGGCACGTTTTCATTGACCCGGACCCCGATCCGACTTGCTCGTACGACGAACGTCTGCGCCTGTTCGAGACGCCGCGCTCATCGTGGGCCGAGTACGACAGATCACTGATTTCGGTGGGTGGAGGCGTTTTCCCACGAACTTCTAAGTCGATCGAAATCAGTCCGCAGATGCAGGTGGCGCTGGGGATCGTCGAATCGCGGCTGACACCCAACGAGCTGATTCGGGCGGTGCTGCGTGCCCCCGTCGACCTGCTGTGGAACGGCGGCATCGGTACCTACATCAAGGCATCGACCGAGACCGACGCCCAGGTCGGTGACCGAGCCAGCGATGCCGTGCGGGTCGACGCCGCTGAGTTGCGCTGTCGGATGGTCGGTGAGGGCGGCAACCTGGGGGTTACACAGCTCGGTCGCGTCGAATATGCGATCGGCGGTGGACTGATCTACACCGACGCCATCGACAACAGCGCCGGTGTCGACTGCAGCGACCACGAGGTCAATATCAAGATCCTGTTGGGGGCCGTGGTAGCAGACGGCGAGATGACCCTCAAACAACGCAACAAGCTCCTGGAGGAGATGACCGACGAGGTCGGCGAGCTCGTGCTCGACAACAATCGTGCCCAAACTCTGGCGTTGTTGATTGCCCGCACCCAGGGCCTGGCGATGGTGAACGTGCACGCCCGGTATCTCGATCTGCTCGAGAGGGAGGGCTGGCTCGACCGTGCACTCGAGTTCCTGCCGACCGACAAACAGATCGCCGAACGGCAGGCGAACGGATCGGGTCTCCGTGCGCCCGAGTTCGCCGTGATGATCGCCTACACCAAGAACGCCAACATCAGCGAGATCCTCGCCACAGATCTGCCTGATGTTCCTGTGCTGCAGAACGATCTTGTCTCGTATTTCCCGACGCCGCTGCGCGAGGTGTACCGCGAGTACATCGGTCGCCACCGCCTTCGTCGCGAGATCGCCGCGACGCAGCTCGTGAATCAAATGGTCAACCTGTCGGGTATCTCCTACGACAACCGCATGACCGAGGACACGGGTGCCTCCGTCGCCGACGTGGGCAGGGCTTGGCTGGTTGCTCGCGAGGTATTGGGTTTTCCGGACTGGTGGAAAGAGATCGGCGATCTCGATGGTCTCGCTCTCGACGATCGGCTCGACGTATTGCTCGACTGTCGGCGCACCGCCGAGCGCTGCTCGCTGTGGTTCCTGCGCCACCGGCGACCACCCGTCGACATCGACGAGGAGGTCGCCCGTTTTCGCGAGCCGGTACAGAGATTGGCGCTCGAACTCGGTGGATGTCTGAAGGGCCCGATGCGGCGTGCGATGACCTCGCTGGTCAAACAGCGCGTCAAGCGCGGTGTTCCTCAGGAGTTGGCCGAGCGGTCGGCGGTGTGGCCACTGCTTCACACCACGTTCGATGTGATCGAACTGGCGGATCGAGATGGCACCGATCCCGTCGAGGCGGCCGCTGCCTACTGGGAGCTGTTCGATCGGTTCGAGCTGATGTGGCTGTGGGATGCGGTCGGGGCGCTGCCGCGCTCGGATCGTTGGCAAACCCAGGCCAGGGGGGCGTTGCGCGACGACTTGCTGACGGCGCTGGCCGAGCTGACCGGAAATGTGATCGAGGCAGGTGACGGTTCTGTCGGCTCGTGGTTGGGCGCCAACGAACGTGCTGTCGAGCGGGCGACCTCGCTGTTGATGGAGATCAGGCGGGCTGAGTCATTCGATGTCACCAATCTCTCGGTGGCGTTGCGCCAGCTCCGCAACCTGGCGCTGACATCGGTGCGCCACGCCTGAGCGACACCGTGGCGGCGATCTCGAGCGGTAGCGTCGGAAGCGTCATGTCGACTCCTCCTCGCTATCGATTCGCTCCGTCGCCGACCGGCTTCTTCCATGTCGGCGGTGCTCGTACGGCGTTGTTCAACTGGGCGCTTGCCCGCTCGACCGGAGGCACCTTCGTGCTGCGGATCGAAGATACCGATGAGGCCCGCAACAAGCCCGAGTGGACGCAGGGCATCATCGATTCGCTGGCGTGGATCGGAATTTCGGCTGATGACCCGCACTTTGAGGGCCCGCTGTTCCAGAGCGCGTACGCCGATGCTCATCTGGCCGCCGCCCAGCGGCTGTACGAGGGCGGACACGCCTACTACTGCGAGATGACCCCCGACGAGATTCAAACATTGGCGAAGGCCGAGGGCGTGACGGGGTATGCCGGCTGGTCTCGCGATCTCGGCCTCGGGCCTGGTGCCGGTCGGGTGCTGCGATTTCGGGTTCCTGACGGAGCGACGGTCGTGCGCGACCAGGTTCGCGGCGAGGTCGAGTTCGACAACTCGGTGATCGAGGATTTTGTGTTGGTGCGCAGCAATGGCACACCGGTGTTCCTGTTGGCCAACGTGGTCGACGACATGTCGATGGGCATCACCAATGTTGTGCGGGCCGAGGAACATTTGCCGAACACACCCAAGCAGCAGCTGATCTGGCAGGCCCTGGGCCACGCGCCGCCTGTGTGGGCCCATGTGCCGGTGCTCGTGAACGAACAACGCAAGAAGCTGTCGAAGCGGCGTGACAAGGTGGCGCTCGAGCAGTACCGCGACGAGGGCTATCTCGCCGACGCGATGGTCAACTATCTGATGACGCTCGGTTGGTCGCCGGGCGAGCAGGAGATCCAGCCGTGGTCGGTGATGGAGCAGGCGTTCCGACTGGAGGATGTAAACCTGTCGCCGGCCTTTTTCGACATCAAGAAGCTGGGTGCGTTCAACGGTGCCTACATCCGCATGATGAACAACGATGATTTGGGCGACGCCTGCCTGCCGTGGCTGCCCGAGTCGTGGGGCCCTGAACCGTTTCGCTCGATGGTGCCGTTCATTCGCGAGCGTTTGAAGACTCTGGCCGAGGCGCCTGACGCGGTTGACTTCATGTACGCCTCCGATCCCGAGATCGACGACGCATCGTGGGACAAGGCGTTTGCTCCCGACTATGCCCTGCCGCTGCTGCGTCACGTCGCCGAAGCGTACGAAGTGTGTGACTGGGACCATGCCACGCTGAAGGCCGTGATGGAAGAGCTGATGGAGCGGTTCGAGGTCAAGCTCGGTAAAGCGTCGGCGGCGACCAGGGTGGCAGTGACGGGCCGTTCGGTCGGGCCGCCACTGTTCGAAGCGCTCGAGGTGATGGGACGCGATGAATCACTGCGTCGGCTCCATGCAGCGTTGAATCGGTTGGGCGGATGACGAGGCGATATGGGTGACGATCGTTTCGGTGACGAGCTGAGTTTGCAGCCGCTGGACGATGTTGTCGATCGCTCGTCTGCCGAGCAGGTCGTTCACGCCGAGACGCCCTGGTGGCGAATCGGCCCATCGTGGAACCGCGTGTTGATCGGTGTCTTCATGGTGTTGTTCGTGTACTACGGCGTCACGCTGATTCAGGTGATGTCGACCGCCCGGTCGCACACTTCTACGCAGGTTGACGCGATCGTTGTGCTCGGAGTCGCCCAATACGACGGCCGCCCGTCGCCACAGTTGGCGGCTCGGCTCGATCATGTCGTCACGTTGTGGAACGACGATGTGGCCCCCGCTGTCGTGGTGACCGGCGGCAAGCAGCCTGGAGACCGGTTCACCGAAGCCGAAGCGTCGCAGATCTATCTGGTCGATCGTGGCGTGCCCGCCGACGTGATCCTGATGGAGGACCAGGGCACCACTACCTTCGAGTCGTTGGATGCGGTGGCGAGAATCTTGGAGGACGCCGATCTGGGTGCTGGCGATCGGGTGGAGGTGGTCGTGGTCACCGATCCGTACCACGCCTTTAGATCGAAGCTGACCGCCGAGGAGGTGGGTTTGAAGGCCCACGTTTCGTCGACGCCCAATAGTGTGGTCACCGGCTGGACGTCGCTGCGTCGCCAGGTGACCGAGGCGGCCGGCATCTCTGTCGGTCGAATCGTCGGTTTCGAGCGTCTGAGCGAGCTCACCGGCTGAGATCGCTGGCACGGTTTCTGGCATGCCGTTTGGGCTGCGACCGGGCTGCGTTCGAGGGGGTGGGCAGGCCCTGGCCCGGCGATACACTGCGTCGTCGCCCATTGGGGTGTGGTGTAATTGGCAACACGGCAGTTTCTGGTTCTGTTATTCAAGGTTCGATTCCTTGCACCCCAACCACCGGCTTCGTCCGGTTACATAACCCCTGGCGGTAACGTCGGGGACGCAGCTTGGCCCGTTCGTCTAGTGGCCTAGGACACCACCCTCTCAAGGTGGCGGCACGGGTTCGAACCCCGTACGGGCTACGAAGAAAACACCAGGTCAGAGGCCCTCGTAAGAGGGTCTCTTTCCATTTCCGGATGCGTCTGCTACTCCTTGCTGCTCTTTTGGTGTATGGGAGGTGTCATGACGGGGCACATCCGCAAGCGAGGCGACGCCTGGGAGCTTCGGGTGTATGTCGGCGTCGACGCCGTCACCGGGAAGAAGCGTTACGCCACCGGGAGCATTCGCGGCGGCAAGCGTGACGGTGAGCGGGCGCTTGTCGAACTCGCCGCAGACGCCCAACGCGGAAAGCTGTCCAGTACGAACACAGCGGTGGCCGAGCTGCTTGACGCATGGTTCGATCAGGCGCCGCAGGACTTCTCGCCGAAGACGGTGGTCGAGACTCGGGGCTTCATCGATCTCAACCTCAGGCCAGCCCTCGGCACGGTTCCGCTGACCCGTCTCAAGTCAGATCCAGGCTGTCCGCGCAATCACCGAAGGCCGACGACGCGTCACCACGATCATCGGTCCGACCGGCGCCGGGAAGACGACGATACTCCAAGCCGTCGGCCGATCAGTCGAGTACGCGGCACGCGACGTGACGGTGTTGTGTCTGTCGGCCGCCGCAGCGCGGGTCGTCACCGAAGAGACCGGCATGGCGGCGCACACGATCGCGTCGTGGCGGATCGGCCGAGTCGACCTCCCGTCAGGTGGGGTGGTGATCGTTGACGAAGCATCGATGGTCCCCACCCTCGTCCTCGACGAACTCGTCGCCGCCACCCGGCGAGCGGGTTGCCGGTTGACGTTGGTCGGTGACTATGCGCAGATGGGCGCACCCGAAGCCGGTGGCCTGTTACATGACCTCGCGAGCTTGTCAAGTTTTTTGTGTGAGAAGTTGATTCCACCGTTGGTTGTTGGTGGGGGTCAGAGGCCGAGTCGGCCGGGGAAGTGGATGTCGAAGGCGTTGAGGGCGTCGGACCATCCGCGGGTGCCGGTGCCGAGATCACCGCCTCGTTTGTCGGAGATGTTGCGTGCTGCGAGGCGCAACAGTTTCAATGCTGATTGGTCGGTCGGGAAGTGCCCGCGGGTTTTGGTGACTTTGCGGAGCTGGAAGTTGATCGACTCGACCATGTTGGTCGTGTAGACGATTTTGCGGATCTCGGGCGGGAACCGCAGGAACGGTGTGAACTGTTCCCATGCCGATCGCCAGGTGCGCACGATGCCCGGATAGCGGTCACCCCATTCGATCTCGAAGTCGTCCATGGCCTCGCCGGCGGCATCGACGGTCGGGGCGTTGTAGATCGGCTTCAATGCTGCTGCGACAGCGCGCCGGTCCTTGTAGGCACAGAATCGTGTCGAGGCTCGGATGAGGTGGATCACACAGGTCTGCACGAGCGCTTTGGGCCAAGTCGCTTCGATCGCGTCGGGGAGCCCTTTGAGCCCGTCACAACACACCAACAACACGTCGGCGGCGCCACGGTTGCGGATCTCGGTCAACACCGACAGCCAGAACTTGGCGCCCTCGTCACCGTCACCCAACCAGACTCCCAGGACGTGTTTGCGGCCCTCGACATCGACACCAATGCCCAGGTAGGCGGCCCGATTGATGACCGTGCCCCCGGTGCGGACCTTGACCACCAAAGCGTCGATGTACATGATCGGATACACCGCGTCGAGCGGGCGCGACTGCCAATCGTTGAGTTCGTCGATGATCCCGTCGGTCACCTTGGACACCAACGTCGGTGACACGTCGACGTGATACATCCGCTTGAGTTCGCGGCGGATGTCACGAGTCGACAGGCCGCGGGCGTAGAGGTGCACGATGTTGGTGTTGAACTGCTCCATGCGCCGGCTGTGGGTCGGCACCAGCTGAGGTTCGAAGCTGCCGTTACGGTCCCGAGGGATGTCCAGATTGACAGCACCGATCTCGGTCAACACCGTCTTCGCTGAGGTGCCGTTGCGGTTGTTGCCCGATCCTCGCCCCGTCGGGTCGCCGGCCTCATAGCCGAGATGATCCGACAGCTCCTCGTTCAGTCCTCGCTCGAGAAGCCGTTTCGTCAACTCGGCGATCGCACCGTTCTCGCCGAGCAGCTCGATGCCGCCGGCATCCACGCTCGCCATCACCGCATCGATCAACGCGTCGGGCACCACGCTGCCCGAGTCAGCGCCGGGTTCGATGTCGATGATCTCGTCGAAGTCGTTCATGTCGTTGCTTGTAAGTGTCATGGGGTTCTCCTCGCCGCCAAGCGCTACCGCACTCGACTGCCGTGAAGGTGGATCCCCTCCTCACACAAACCGTTGTACACGCCCGACTTGAAGGATCGCCACCACGTCGCGCCATTGCCGGTCCGACACTTCTCCTCCGAGGCGATACCAGCGCAACTTGCGCAGCACTTGATCATCAGCGGCACCAACCCAGATCGAGGTTCCCGGTTCGATCTCGACCAGTTGCCTTCGGGCGAGCTGACGAACATCCAATGGATCATCCGAGAGCGAGAACAGATCAATCTTCATTCCCGACCCGAAATGGATCAGATTGAACGACGAAGCATTCGTCAAAGCGTCGCGCACCATGTCCTCGCTCACGTAGTAGTCGTCGCAGACCGCAGCAACGAGGTCATGGACGCGTCCTACCTCTAGTTGGACAGCGACATCGATATCCATCGTGGAACGCGGCTCGCCCACGATCGAACTCGCCAGCGATCCACCAAGCACCCACGCAATACCGAGCTCATCGAGGATCCGCCCGATCGCCACCACATGCTCGAGTGGCGTCACGAGCTACCAGCCTTCAATCGACGGGTCCCAGCCGTACACCTCGACCATCGCATCACGGCCGAGCCGCAACGCCAACACTCGATACCGCACCTCGTCATCACCAGCCCCCGGATAACGAACACGGACACCGGCCTCAGACAGCTGTTCGCACGTCCGATTCAGCTCGGCCACCTGATCGAGCTTCTCGCCAGGCGACGTCCCACGCCACCGCTCGACCACCCTCGCCGCGACGACGCTCGACGTGTCGCTCGCAACGCCGATAGCAGAACTCATGTCGCCAACACTACCGACAGCTGTATCACCAGATCAGCACAAGGACTGTGGCCGTCCGCACGACCACAGTCCACCGCCGTCTCGGTCTAACGTCTCCAATGCGGGCGGGATCGGAACGAATGAAGCGTTCCCTGGTGGTCGCTGACAATTGGCACGATCACCCAGAAGACTGCGCTCTTGTGCGTTCGGTCTGCCTCCTCGGACGAGGTAGTCCCCGACCCGAAGGTCAGTGCCTTCGCCGAGCAGGTGTGTTCGCGAGTCGTGAAGCGCCGACGCGAGACCCCAGGTGAACCCGGCAGGCGCTCCGCGATTGCCGCCACCAACGGCAATGACTCCGTCGGAGTGTCGGCGCTGTACAACAGCTGGTGTTGTACAGCGGGCCGAAAACGGCAAGAGACCCGTTCCGACGAAGTGTCGGAAAGGGCCTCTGACCTGGTATTACGTTGGTGGCGGGGGCAGGATTTGAACATGCGACCTTCGGGTTATGAGCCGAGTCAGGGTGGTGTCGGGCTGTGACGGCCTGTGTCAGATCGTGCCATCTAGCTGGGGCTTCGTGATATCGATATGACGTTTCGTGCCTGTGGATAACAGTTCGTGACGGATAGTTCGTTAGAAGAATCGTTAGAAGTTGTGCCTGACAGCCTGATTTGTCGGTCACAGACAGATTGACTCGCTAGCCAGATCCACCTACGCTGGGGTCATGGCTCGACCCGCGATCCCCGAGGCAACCCGGCAACGCCTCGATGCGACCGTCGAACAGCTCCGCGCACTCCTCCCTGCAGCCTGGACGCTGCGCGTTCCTGCCCGCAACGAGAGAGGCGGAGATATCGAGTTCTCCGTCAACGATGAAGCTGTCGCCGTTATCGAGGTCAAGACGACCAAGCGGCTCGACCCACGCTCGCTCGACCGACTCACACTGCCCGACCGACCGGTCATCGTCTACGCCGATTGGCTGAGCCCGCGCACACAGGCACTGCTCCGCGAACGCGGAGCCAGCTATGTCGACAGCACCGGCAATATCGACGTGAGCCTGAGCAAGCCGCCGATCGTGCTTCGCGCCGACGGCGCCCAACGCGACCCCAACCCACCGCCCACGACGGGCCCGACGCTTCGCGGTCCGCGCGCCTGGGGGCTCATGAGGACCCTCGCAGAGGTCCGACCTCCCTACACCGCCAGCGACCTTTCGGCGCGGCTCGATGTCGACAACGGCTATGTCTCGCGGGTGCTCCAGGCGCTCGTTGACGAGCGACTCATCGAGCGCGCTCCCCGCAGGCCGGTGACGAGCGTGATGTGGGAGGCGCTTCTGCGCCAGCTCGCAGCCACGTACTCACTCTTCGACAGCAACGAAACGTCGACGTGGGTCGCATCGAGCGGACCCGAGCGACTGCTCAACGACCTCGCCGGAAAGAGTCCCCGCCGTTGGGCGGTGAGCGGATCGTTTGCCGCACGTGGGCTCGTCTCGGTCACTGCTGCGGAGACCGCTGTCATCTACACCGATGATCCCGAGCGACTGGCGAAGCTCGGCCGACTGCTTCCCACCCGGACCGGCGCCAACGTCGTTCTCGCTCAGCCGTTCGATCCGATCGTCTTCGACCGCCTTCGAATCGACGGCGACTACCCCCAAGTCTCCGTTGCCCAGACGGCGATCGATCTACTTACCGGAAACGCCCGCATGCCGTCGGAAGGCGTGGCGCTCATCAACTGGATGACAGAGAACGAGTCCCGATGGCGAGCCAGCGGACTCGGATGACACACCAGCGAGTTCAAGCATCGTGATCAGTCGCCAGGATTTGCCACGGTGACCCGCTGCCGCACTCGGTGACCTGACGGCGCTCGTCGGGGAGTTCGAGTCTGTCGGAATCGGCCCGATCATGCTCGCAGAAGTACGCGAGATCGCCTACTTCCTTGTGCCGAGGTACAACGCGTCCGCGCCTGCCTCGAAGTCATGCGTCCAGAACTACAAGCTGCACTTTCACAAACTTAGGCTTGTAATCACGGTTCTTGCTGAGACGCGTTGAATACAAACTCGACTTATACAAATTCGTGTTAGTATTGATAGCATGGATCGCCCCCCAGAGTTGTTCGCTCGCGAATCGGAGTGGAGTGACCTCACCAGCTTCGTCGAGCAGCCAGGCCCAGGGACCCGCCTAGCATTGGTGCGTGGCCGGCGACGGCAAGGCAAGTCGTACCTACTCCGCCGCCTCGCAACGGCAGTCGGTGGTTTCTACTATCAGGCGGTCGAAGAGGAACAAAGTCAAGCCTTGGCCGGATTTGGCGCAGCGCTCGGTGAGCACCTCGGCATACCTGGAGGTCGACTCGCGATCGACAGCTGGGAAGACGCTCTTGCTGTACTCGAAGACCTTCCGTCGAAAGACGGCAGCGCTGTCGTCGTGATCGATGAGTTCCCGTACCTTATGAATCACTCCCCCGAGCTGCCGTCGCTACTCCAACGATTCATCGATCGAACGCGCGACGGAGACGGTGCGCTCCGACTGATCCTGTGCGGATCGGCGCTCTCCGTGATGGCTGGCCTCCTCGAAGGAACGCAAGCCCTGCGCGGGAGAGCATCGACCGATGTCGTGGTCCGCACCTTTGACTACCGGACGTCCGCCGAGTTCTGGGGCATCACCAACCCGGCCACAGCGTTCCTTGTTGATGCTGTCGTCGGTGGGACACCGGGCTACCGCGATCTTCTTCCAGCCAGTCCTCCGAAGCGGGCTGGAGACTTCGCCAAGTGGCTCGCCGCCGGTCCCCTCAGCCCGGCGAGCGCATTGTTCCGCGAAGACGACTATCTCCTGACCGAGGAGCGGGCGCTTTCTGACCGGGCGCTCTACCACTCCGTCGTTGCGGCGATCGCGAGCGGCAACACCAGCCAGGCAGCGGTGGCTCAAGCGCTGGGTCGCGAGCAACGCTCCGTCCAACACCCACTCCGCGCTCTCGAAGATGCAGGCTTCGTCGTAGCCACTGATGACGCGCTCCGGTCACGCCGACCGATCTACCGGATTGCCGACCCAATCGTCCGATTTCATCACGTCGTCACGCGCCGGGATCTCGCCCGATTCGAGGACCGACGCACTGCCGAGGCATGGGAAGACGCCCAGCCTCGGTTCCGAAGCCACGTCCTCGGGCCGCACTTCGAGAACCTCGCTCGCGAGTTCACCTTCCGATTTGCATCCTCGGGCACGGTCGGCGGACAGGTTGCGTCGGTCGGGCCCGCCGTTGTCAATGACACCGCCCAGCGAACCCAGCACGAGGTCGACGTCGTAGCACTGACCCGCGAGCAGGACGGCTCGTCTCGCGTGCTGGCGATTGGCGAAGCGAAACACACCACGTCGAAACGAACGTTGGGCGACCTCACGCGCCTCGAAGAGCTGAGAGACCTCATCGCCAAGAAGCAACCAGCTGCAGCCGAGGGGAAGCTCCTGTTGTTCTCGGCGTCGGGATTCGAGAGCAACCTCAAGACCGCTGCTGGCAAACGCGCCGATGTCGAACTCATCGACATCGATCGGTTGTACAACGGCACCTGAGCACCCTGACCCGTCATGCCGCCATCGCCGAAGAGTCACAGGCTTCCTCAGCGGCCCGTTCGCGAGAATCTCAATCGTTAGATCAGAATGATCGAGAGTCCGTCACTTCACTTCGAGATCACCCAGGAAGGTAGCTCTCCACTTGCGGCGCCTTCGAGCCTTTTCGGAGATCCCGGAGTGGCCAATCCTGCAGAGACTCGCCGAGTCGAAACCGGCGCCGGTCAGCTCGCCCACTGCACGGTGACGCAAACGGCTTCAGCGGATGCAGCTCATTTTCGGAACGGTCGTTTCATTTCTGCCGTGTACCGCTCGGGCTGATCGAAACTCATCCACGGTCTGGTCGACTCGGTGGTCAAACTGGTCACATGGACACCGCGATCACTTCACGAGACGACGTTCGTCGCGTGCTCGTGGCGGGCGACACTCACGGCAACACTCCCTGGGTGGAGGGGCTTGCGAGAACGGCGTTCGAGCAGGGCTGTCCGATCGTGATTCAGGTCGGCGACTTCGGCTATTTCCCGAACCATTCGGACGGGCCTCGGTTCTTGACCGCAGTTGATACCGCATGCGCGCGCCACGGCGTCGAGTTCTGGTTCATCGACGGGAACCACGACGATCACGCTGCTCTCGCTGAGCATCGCGAGAACGCAGCGCCGGTCGCCCTGACCGATCACGTGACCTACATCCCGCGCGGAGCGCGGATCCGTCTCGGAGGCCTCACGTTCGGCTTCCTTGGCGGAGCGTTTTCTGTCGATTGGCGCGATCGCTCACACGGCATCGACCGGTGGCCGAACGAGATGACAGACGGCTCCGATGTCGCGCGCCTCGGAGCGGCACCTCTCGACGTGCTCATCGCTCATGACGCGCCGGCGGGGCTCGACCTGGCAGCGTGGCGACTGCCAGCCGAGGATCAGGTCCGCACCGATCAGGTCCGATCGTTCATCTCGACAGCAGTCGAGACGACCATCCCGCGCATCGTGTTCCACGGGCATTGGCACCACGCCCACGACACTGAACTCTCCTGGATCGATCGAGTCACGACCGAACGGTCCGGCGCGATCGCGTGGCAGTCGACACGGACGATTGGGCTCAGCTGCGACGGCGACACCATCGGCGGCTGGCTGATCCTCGATCTGGCCACGCTCGACATCCGCCGGCCGACTCCCCCGGACACCGGACAGATCGCGCCGAGCCCGACGCGGGATGAGCAGGAGGTCGAGCCATGACGACGTGGTTCACGGCCGACCTCCATCTCGGCCACCGCAACATCATCGACTACTGCAACCGGCCGTTCCGCGACGTGGAGGCGATGAACAACGCCCTCATCGAGAACTGGAATGAGTCGATCGCAGCCGAGGACACGGTGTGGGTCGTCGGCGACTTTGCTCTCGGCAAGATCGCCGACACGCTTCCGATGGCCCAGTCACTGCACGGCCGCAAGATCCTCATCGCCGGCAACCACGATCGGTGCTGGGCCGGACATGGGCGCCGAGCGGACGGATGGACCGAGCGCTATCTCGATGCCGGCTTCGACGAGATCGTGCAGGGATCAACGCGTGTCGACGTCGGCGGCACATCCGTCGTGGTCTGCCACTTCCCGTACCGTGGTGACAGCCAGCATCGTGACCGGTTCATTGAGCATCGGCCGGCTGACAAGGGCGGATGGCTGCTGCACGGCCACGTCCACGACCGCTGGGCCCAGCAGGGTCGGATGATCAACGTCGGCGTCGACGCAACGGGCTACTGCCCGGTCGACTCGGCGATCATCGCAGGCATCATTCGTGCGGGCCCGGCGCAGCAGTCGGTCCCCGAGGCGATTGCCTCTGATCGACCGACGACGTCGGGTTGAGCGGTCAGCCCCAGAAGATCCCAGTGCGGTCGAGCTTGACTTCCTCGATGAGTTCGTCGAGGTGTGGTGTCGGTCCCTTGAGGTCGTACTCGTGGAACTTCAGGTTCCGATCGCGCCAGTACAGCGACCACTCCTTGCGCACCTTCGTGTAGCGGAACCGGCAGATCGGGAAGCGGGTCCACTCCGGTCCAAAGTCCTTGCGCCAAGGTGGCCGACATTCCAGCACAGTGATCGTGCGATCGGTGACGTCGATCTCGTTGCGGATCTGATCGCGCGCCCGCGGCGGCATGTCGGCGTTCCGTTGGTCGATCCACTTGCGGACTCTGGCGAGGTCGAGGTCGGGAATCATTCCTGTCTCATCGATCCGTCTCAATCCCGGCGCCGGCCAATTCGTACAGGCTCATCGGGTCAGTCTGGCCGAGAATGATAAGTCACGGGGGCCGGTCGATCTTACGGAGGCTCAACTGTATAGCCCATTGCCTGGAGCTGAGACACTGCCGTGAATGGGTCGCTGCGCACGGCGGCGCGAAGCTGGAGTGCGAGCCAATCCGACCGATCGCGGGTCAGTACGTCCTCCCATCCCGGATGCAGCCCAGCGATGAGACGCTCAGTCCAGAGGAACTCGATGAAGTCCTCGATCGAGGGTCGGAAGCGCCGACCGCCAACTGGGATGTGGAACTTCTCCAGGCCACGGAGCTGGCGGTCGCCGTTGAGGCCTTGGACGTATGCAAGCTCCTCCGAGGAGCCATGGATCTGCACATGTGCCGCACTACGCCGGTGCCGGGCAGGGTTGTTGTCGTCGGGCTCGTTCCCCTTGTCGCGGTCGTACTCGACGCGCACGGCTGGTCGCTTGGTCTTCTCGTCGATGACCAGGCCGAACACGGACTGCTGCACAGCGAGATGATCTCCTGTGTCGTCGAGCCGCACTTGGAATGAGGTGCGGAGCCACAACCGAGGCGGCTCTCCGTCCGTAAGCCCAGCGACGATGGGAATCAACGAGACGTTCGCCGGGGTCGATCCCTCCGGGTACACCCAGGCGAGCTCCGGTGGACCCTCGAACGGTGTCACCACGAAACGAACGCCTGTCGAGACGGTGCCGTTGACGACCTCGGTCAGGATAGATGCGAACGCTTCGGCCGACTCGATGAGGTTCGCCACGCCGCAGTACCGGCTACTGCGAGGGCGCCAAGGCTCCCTTGACCATCAGCCAAAGGTCGCGGAGCTCGTCGCTCGGAAGATCGTCCACGTCGGATGCTACGAACTCATCGACCGACAAGCCGTAGGGCGTGACCACAGCCTTAACCTGCCGGCGCAGCGTCTCGGAAGTCAGTGGAGCGGTCGTCATGACAATCACTGTAGCGATGGGCTGTCACAGAGTTCGGTCGGAATGCCCACCGACAAGGGTGAATGTTCGCCACTTCGAGCTCACACAGGTCAAACCTCACGCACCAGAGCGGTCGCCTGCGTCGGTCAGCCTCGGCAGGTCCAGATCTTCACACCGGCGGTGGTGAGTTCGTCGCGCCGGCGTTCGTAGTCAGGCATGCCGCGGGCGACTTCGGCCCAGTAGCGGTCGGTGTGGTTGAGCCCTTTGAGGTGGGCGAGTTCGTGCACGATGACGTAGTCGACGAGGCTCGGCGCAAGCTGCAGCGTTGCCCAGTGGATATTGATGTGGGTGTTGCCGTTCGTCGAGCCCCACCGGTAGCCAAGGTCGCGCACGGCGACGCCGACGCCGGCCGCACCCATACGGCTAGCCCACGGTCCAACTCGGCGCTGAAGCCACATCTGCCCGGTGCGGACCTACCACCTGCGCATCGTTGCATCGCCATCCGCGGCGGTCGCCCGCGACCTCAGAAACCGCCCACGGTCGAGACGAACGCCGTCCACCGTGTCATCGATCTTGAGCCGGTAGTTGCGTCCGAGGTAAGCGAAGCCTTCCCCGTCGACGAACTGCTTGCGGATCGGCGGCGCGACGAGGGCGTCCTTCTCGGCAAGCTTGCGGTACACCCACGGTCGCTTCGATTCGATGAACCGCTCGACTCGTTCACGCGCAGCGCAGGTCGGCACTCGGAGAATCAGCGACGCGTCGCGGTCGACCGTTATCTCCAAGGTCGTTCGATCGGTCGGTGGGGCGATCGTGAACACGAGGTCCCCGCGGTGAGCGAATCGAGTGCGTGGACGCCGACGCTCATCGCAACCTCTGCCGGTTGGCCTTGGCGAGCGCAACGAGGTCGACGGCGAGTTCGTCGAGGTCGTCGTAGACGAACAGGTTGCTGTCGTCGAGGCTCCGCTTGACGGCCTTGCGGAGCTCGTCCTGCTTGGTGCTGTTCTCCCAGAACCCGACCACGGCGATCTGCCCGCGCACGTCAGCGACGAGCGAACGGGTGAGGGCAGTCAGCCTGTCGGCGGCGGCGCCGTCGGAGCTGGAGACGCGTTCGGCCATCAGCCCGTGGAACGGCAGCTCCGTCGCCGGATCGAGCCCAATATCGGCTTCGTCGGTGCGGCCGGCGTTGATCTCGCTGATGATCTCTTCGAACAGCGCGATCTGTTCCCAGCGGTCTTCGAGCTTGTCGAGGATCTCGTCAACACGCTGAGAGAGCCGGTCGTAGTAAGCGGGGTTCTCATCGACGTGTTCGCGGATGTGGTGGCGGATAGCGTGTTCCATCTCCGACGCCTTGGTGCGCGGCGACACGATGCCGCGGACGTGTTCGGCGAACTCGGCGTCGGTGACCTTGATCGGGGCGATCCGCTGGGAGAGGTCGAGCACCGTGATGTGCTGGTCGATCAGACGGCGCACCTTCTCCTTGTACTTGTGCGGGTCGAAGTCACCATCGACCTCGTCACGATAGCGGCGACGGGTGAGCACCTGGATCTCGCCGTACAGATTGACCGCGTCGACGAATGGCAAGGCCTCGGGGCGCGGCAGCACGGTGTCGAAGGTGGTCATGAACTGCTTGAGCCCGACGTCGAACTCGGCTCGCTGAGCAATGCCAGTCTGCTCGCGCTGCCGTTGGGCGATCAATCGTTGTCGACCAACGCTACGCGCCGCGGTGCGGGCCGTAGTGTCCGATGTGATGGGTGATGAGATCGATGAGCTGATCGACGAGGTAATCGTCGATGCGTACGGGGAGGACGAGCAACTTTGGGCGTTCCGTCAGGCGTTCGAGGAGGAGTGCGTCTTCCCGTTCGCCGGCAGAGTGGTCGGCACCGATGTTCTGGTCGACTCGATCGACTATTCGGGCGAGGAACGTCGAGGCCTCGTCGCCCACTGCCGTCGCGACAGCCAACTCCACACCGTCTCTCTCCTTGATGTCACACCAAGCCCGCCGGCGCACCGCCAGACGCGTCGTCTGCTCGATGCCTACCGGCGTTGGTCCCGTGTCGATCCGCTCCCGCCCCTCCAGCTGGTATCGGTCCCGACCTGGCACTACCCGGCCTTCGCTGGCACCGGCATCGCCATCCCCGCAGCTCGACTCGCACTGTGCCCGCGCGGCGACTGGGACCCGAGCCACGAGTACTGGGGTGAGCCCGATGAACCGCTGCCCGCTCTGCTCATCGACGTGATCGAAGCCGGGGTGCGGCCGAGCTTCGAGATGGAACAGGTGTTGCCCGGGGTGGACGAGGACGACTGGGACAGCGACCCAATCGTCGAAGCGGTCGAACTCCACCACGCCGGCCTGCAACGCGATGCCATCCGCGTGCTCAACGATCTGCTCGCCATCGACCGGCGCTGCGTCGACGCCTGGGCACACCTTGGGCTCATCGCGTTCGAAGCCCGTGGGCCAGGCCCCGCCCGCGAGCTGTACGAAGTTGGGGTAGCGGTCGCCGAAGCGTCGCTCCCCTCCGGCTTCAACGGTGTACTTCCGCGCGGCTACATCGACAACCGGCCGTTCCTGCGCTGCCTGCACGGACTCGCGCTGTGCGCCTGGCGACGGCGGCAGTGGGACGACGCCGCGGCGATGTTCGAAGCAAGAGTCTGGCTCGACCCAACAGGCTCGCTCGACGCGATCGCCTGCCTCGACCAGGTCCGAACGCGACAGCGATGGACACGCTCCTGAGCCCGGATGAGGTCCCGTCGATCGTGGTGTCACGCGCAGGCGGGTGCTGTGACGTCGTGTACTTGAACGATGGACATCGACCGATCCCCCTCAACAGGTGCCGACCAGCCATCGCGGGAGCATTCGCTCAGCGCACGGTCATTTACGTCGTTTACTGGGAGGACCTCGCCGAGCCGAACCCACAGCCGAATCAACATGGTCGATCCGAGCGGAACCGTCTACGACCTTCGGGTTCTGACCCAATCGTCGCGTTCGGCGCGCACCACCATCTACCAGGCACAAAGCGCGACCTACTTGGTACATGGTTGGTACATTTTCCGCTTCAACGAGCTCTTTGAGCGACGAAGCCCTGGCCCGCCATAGTGGCTGACCAGGGCTTTCTTGGTGGCGGGGGCAGGATTTGAACCTGCGACCTTCGGGTTATGAGCCCGACGAGCTACCGGACTGCTCCACCCCGCGCCGCTTGCTACACATGCTATGGCGTCGAGGCCCGAGTGACAACAGCCGAGCCGTTTAGGAATGTTGTTGCGCCTGTTGATCCCGAGCGGCCGTCGCCCGGGCGACAGCCCAACCGGCGAACCGTTCGCACGTGTCGACGGCGACCGCGCTGCGCAGCGAGTTGAACGTGTCGAACGCATGCTGGGCACCCGGCACCTCCCAATACGCGATCGGGCTCGAGGATTTGGCGGCAAAATGCTCGACGAACTTCCGAGTCTCCTCACGCCACACCAACACGTCGAGCTCACCCTGAATCACCAGAAACGGCGGCGCGTCGGGATTAACCTGGTCGATCGGCGACATGGCCGAATACAGGTCGGGATGATCGTCGATCGAACCGGGCATAACGGTGCGCTTCAGGAACTGTTCGATCGTCGAGATGCGGCCGCGGATGCCGAACTGGTTGGTGAAGTCGGCGGGACCGTAGAACGGGATACAACCGATCACTGAAGTGTCAGCAGACTCGAAACCCCGCTGATAGGCCGGATCGTTGGGCGTCAGCGCCGCCAACGACACGAGATGGCCACCGGCGGAGCCTCCGGTCAGAATGATCAGATCGGGGTCGCCGCCGTACTCGACGATGTGGGCGCGAACCCAGGCGATCGCCCGCTTCACGTCGACCAACGGATCAGGGAATTTCGACTTGGGTGCCAACCGATAATTGATCGACACACCGATATAGCCATTGCTCGCCAGGCGGTGCAGAAGCGGTTGCGCCTGCTGCGCCTTGTGGCCCACCACCCATGCCCCGCCGTGTACCTGCACGATCACCGGCAGCGGCCCATCGGCCGTCTTGGGCTGATAGATGTCGAGCCGATTACGGCGTGCCCGCCCATAGCTGACGTTCTTGGCGATGGTAATCCCCGACTTGTCGAAGTGCAGCGGCAGCAGCGCCAAACCGCGCTCGCGACCAGTCCGCAGAACCGATCGGCGCTGTGCTGGCAGGGTGTCGAGGTAGTCGGCCCCGAGGCCGTCCGCCAGCGCTCGTTCCGCCGTGGGCCGGGCGCGGGATTGAATGATTCGCACCACGAGCAAGCCGGCCCAGGACACGACGTAGGCCGCCAGCCCGATCACCCCGAGGGTCTCATCGGCACCGCCGATCAACACTGCCGCGATCATCACCTGCACAACGATCTGGAACACGGGATACTCCCCCGTCAACCAGCTCGTGAACATCACCAGGAAGCCAGCGTGCGCAGGATGACGAAACCGGAACAGAGCCGAGGCCGTGGCCATAAAGCTCCAGAGTCCGAAGACGAACAACAACCAGCCGGTCACATCGCAAACAGTATCGACCGATCCAGATGACGCCCAAGGCGTCAGCCCGCCCAATGTCGATCGGAGATGTCGTCATCGCGTCAGCAGAACCAGACGGGCGCTCTACCGGAGAGGCGCCGGTTATCACGGTGTGGCGGTGACCAACTCGATTCGGTGCAGCCACACCGGAGTGGCGACGCCCTTGACCGACACCGGCCCGACCGGCTCGACGCCGCGCAGCTGGCTGCCGCCGCATGCGGCCAGCACTTCGTCTGACACGAGCAGCTCGGATGGTCCGGCGAGGGCAGAGATACGAGCAGCGATGTTTACGGTCTGGCCGACCACGTCGTGGCCGCGTTCGGTTACAGAGCCGTGATGGATGCCAAGCCGAACTGCCAACGGAAAGCTCCCGGCGTCGCGCTCTGTATCGACCGCCGCCAGGAACTCCGAGGCAGAGCTGATGGCGCCAGGCGCATCCGGACTCCAAATCATCAGGCCGTCTCCCAACTCCTTCACGAGCCTTGAACCGGGATGACGTTCGAGTACCCCGTCGATCAATCGGCGTTGGTGATCGAGCACACGCACGGCAGCGGCGTCGCCGCTGACATCATTGAACTCGGTGAACCCGACCAGGTCGGTGAACAGCACCGACCCGACGAGCTGTGTCGCCACAGCGGTCATCGAGACGTCACCACCACCCTGCCGGTCGTCGACCGGGCGATCACGGTGCAGTCGCAGCCGGGCGGCCGCAGGGTACCTAGCGCCGACTCAGGCGGCTGGAATGCGAGCGAGCCGCTCGGCAACGACACCTCGATCCGGCCTGTCACCGTTTCGGCGCGAATATCGTTGGCGGCTTCCATGGACAACTCGATCCGGCCGCTAACGCTGTGGGCATCGACCTCGCCGGTCACCTTGTGCAGTTCGATCCGACCGCTGTCGCCGGCGATGTCGGCCCTGCAACAAGATCGAACTTCGACCCGACCCGATGTCGAGCGAATTCGGCAGGTTCCTGTAACCGCGCCGACCTCAACGCGTGATGTCTCGCTGCGAATATCGACCGACGACGCCCTGTCGACGTCGACACGCCCGGATTCGGTCACGATCGCCAGATGGCCAACGCGACCAGTCACGGCGATTCGCCCGCTGGTGGTGCCAATCACGAGATCGACGCCGGTATCGACGAACACGGCGAGTCTGCCGGCGACATTGCTGATAGTGAACCGACCGTCGACTTCCGACACATCGGCGGCACCCTCGACACGAACAGCCGAGCCGTCGACCGCGAATACCTCGACGCGGTGACGGCCTCCGGAGATTCGGACCACGTGCGCGGCGTCGCTCTTCATGGGTCGACCGTACGACCAGGTCGGGTGTGGTGCAAGGCGGTGAGACAACAGACACACCGCGCGCGGTGGCAGCGCGAACTGCGCGGCGACAAACATTTGGAGTCGACCTGGTGCTGCCCGACGAGGACCACATCACGGCAGTCGACCGTCAGATTAGGCGGATCACGATCGACACCGCGGAGCCGACCAGCAACAACACGACCGCGTTCTCGAACATATGGACAGGGAGACGCTGGCGTAGACGCATTCCAACCGGCATCGCGACGAGGGCGATCGGAATCAACGCGAGGCCGAGCAACAGCAACTTGACCGTGAAGGTTCCGTGAACGCCGAATATGAACATTTGCATCCCACCGGTGCACGCGAACACCGACGTGATGCAGAACACATAGGTGTCGCGGGTCAGTCCGAGGCTGAGAAACCACGGCGACACGATCGGACCAGAGATGCCGGACGCCCCCTGGAAGAACCCCGCCACCGCCCCCACAGGTGCCGCCAATCGAGCCGCCAAACCGGATGACACGTCGGTGCGCTCGCCAAGCAGGCGGTTGAGCACGAACAACACGATCACGCCAACTAGCAACAACCGCAACGCTCGTTCCGGCAAGGAGGCAAGCATGACGGCCCCGGTCGCAGCGCCCACGAGCCCGCCACCGACGAACCGGCGAAGCGTTCTGGCTTGGTGACGATGACGACGGACATTCCACGCCAGTGACGCATTCAAATACAGGTTCGACGGGGCAATAATCACCACAGCGTCGGCAATGTTGATGAACAGAGCCAACACCGGAATCAGCACCAACGGATACCCCATTCCGGTGGTGCTCTTGACCAGGGCCGCAATCGCCGCCACCGCGAGCACAACGATCACCTCAGTGACGCTCATGCGTTTCGATACTCGCCCATCGACACAAGGTGGGCGGAGTTATGAGTCACGGCAGGCGACGGTACCCGATCAAGGGCAGACGATCAGTGCTACAGACACTAGATCGGCAACCTCAACCGTCAGTCCTCACGAGCCGCGTCGACCCGCAAGGCACGCCGCGGATTGGCACCTTGTCAGCGAGTCAGCGCCTTGGTGTGACCTCCGCGCCCCGAACTTCCGGCTCGTCGTCGACCAGTTCGGCGGGAAAGCCGTCCGCCGTGATCGACAGGCCGGTCGCATCTTCGAGCCGGCGCACGATGTCGTCACTCCATGCCCCGCCGCCATAGCGGGAGGCACCATCACGAAAGATATCGATCATCATCGGGTTGAGCTCGAGCGGCACGCCGTGGCGGTCAGCGATCGACTGGAACAGGCCAATGTCTTTCAAGACCAAATCGATCGTGAAGCCGATATCGCGCGAGCCGTTCAAGATCAGCTGACTCTCGGTCTCGTGCACGAACGAATTCCCGCTGGAGATCTCGATCGCCTCGAACGTGGTGCCGAGATCGATGCCGGCGGCGGCCATCGTGGTGAGCGCCTCAGTAAGCGAAAGCAGATTTGCTGTGGCGAGATAGTTCGTCATCACCTTCAGCACCGAGGCCGACCCGATCTCACCCGTGTGCAGCACCCGGCGGCCGAGCACCGTCAGAAGCGGCAGTACACGTTCGAATGTGGGGCGATCGCAGCCGGCGAAGATCGAGATATTGCCGGTCGCCGCCCGGTGGCACCCACCGGAGACGGGGCAGTCGACAGCGTGGCCACCGAGCTCGGCGACGCGAGCACCCAAGCGGCGGATCTCTGCCTCGTCGGTGGTCGACATCTCCATCCAGATCTGGCCAGGCCGCAAGCCGGCGAGCACCCCGTCCTCAGCTTCGAGCACCGCCGCAGAAGCGACCGGCGACGGGAGACACGTGATCACGACATCGACAAGCTGGGTCAGCAGCCGCGGCGAATCGGCCCACATCGCTCCCCCATCGAGAAACGGTTGAGCGGCGGAGACATCCAGATCGCGAACGGTCAGGTCGATGCCGTTGCGCAGCAACGATCCAGCCAACTTGCCACCGACGTTGCCCAACCCGATGAACCCAACCGTCGGAAGTGCGGTCGATTGTTCGATCACGGAACGATCCTTTCGGAGCCGACGGCGACGCCGTCCGGAGACCAGGCGACGCGACCGAATACCTCAGCCAGTGCGTTCTCGAACGATCGAAGTTCGTCAATCGGGAAGTCAGGGTCGAAGCAATTCTGGTCGAAGTCGGCGCAGAACTGCTCACAAAGAGACCCCCACCGATGCTGGCGGTACTGATCGCGGGCATCGCGATCGCCACCAAAGTGGTGGGCGTAGTAGTAGCTCTGGAACACGCCGTGGTGCTCGACCACCCAGTGCACCTCGGCCGGAACGTAGGGCTGGAGAATGGCGGCCGCATACTCGCTGTGGTTGAACGGTGCCAACTCGTCACCAATATCGTGAACCAGGGCAGCGACGATCCAGTTGACGTCGGCGCCGGCCAGTCGGGCCCGAGTCGCCGACTGCAGAGAGTGCTCGAGCCGCGTGATTTGATAACCGCCCAGTGAGCCGGTCATGCGTTCCAGTGTCTCCATCACGCGGCCGGCGAGGCCGACCGCGTGCACTCGCTCATAAATGTCGAGCAGGGCGTAGTCGTCAGCGGTGCCATCGGCCATTGACGTGAACGACACCACGCCGGTCGGTTGCACGCCGTCGAACGCATGTCGGGTTATCACCGGTTCGGTCATCCCCATATGCTCGCACGACGCCGGCTGATTGCAAGGTGATACATCGCTCCGGAATCATCGAATTCGACGTGCCGACCCAGAACCGGCCGCGCATGGCTCTTTTGTGTCGAACGACATCACATCGCCTGGTCCGAGCCGAAAGGGCACGTGCTGGTGGAGTGGCTGACCAGACTGACCTGAACCGGTTATGCGGTTGCGACAACCGCCGCCCTGGCCGCGTTTTGGGAAATCGCGTCGGCCATCTCGACCCAGCGTGTGCGGGGCAGATCATGCGCCATGTCGTTGAACATCAGCAGACGCGAACCTGGCACGGCGTCAGCGGTTGCGATGCCGCCTGTCGGGCGCACCAGCGGGTCGAGCAGGCCATGCACAACCAGCGTCGGAACATCGAGTCGAGCCAGTTCGTCGGTACGGCCACCACTGACGAGAATCGCGGCCATCTGGCGGGCGGTGCCATTAGGACGGAAGCTGCGCTCGGTTGACGCCTTCGCCAACTCGCGAAATTCTGTTTCGTCGAAGGTCGGACCGCATACGTCGCGGAAGGTTTCGACCGCATCATCGATCGCCGTGGCCCGGGTTCCCGGCTTGCGGCAGACAAACTTGGCAATCAGCCGCTTTGTGGGCTGCCCTACCTTCCGGCTGCCCGTGGTCGACATGATCGAGGTCAAACTACGCACCCGGTGGGGGTGCTGGATCGCGATCATCTGGGCGATCATGCCACCCATCGACATTCCGACAACGTGGGCGCTGTCGACGTCGATCGTCGCCAGCAGAGCCGCCGCGTCATCGGCCATATCGCTGAGCCGATATTCAGATGCCAACGGCCGCCTGAACAGAGCCGCCTGGGCAAGCTGCCAGGTGGTCGGGGCTGGCCCGGCGAACTCGGTCGAGAGACCACTGTCGCGATTGTCGAACCGGATCACCCGGAAGCCACGGTCGGAGACCAGATCGACGAAGCCCTGCGGCCAGTCGGTGAGCTGGCCACCGAGGCCCATCACGAGCAACAGTGGCTGACCCGAACCCTGCTCGTCATATTCGATCGTGATCCCGTTCGCCTGCACTGACGCCATTGCACAAGGCTACGGACGAACGCCCATCTACGTACGCTGAAATCTGTCGTCACTCGCGGTGACCGGCATCGGACCATTTCTCTGGGATGCCACACTGATGCTCGGCGCGCTCTTGGTGATAATCGGCGAGATGCCCCAGATCGCTACCAGCGGCTACCTCCGCGCCGCCAAGCGGCCTGTCGCCAATCGGCCACCAGATCTGTTGGTCGTTTTGGCTGATTGCCCCAGGCAGTCCGACCGCCGTCGGATACGGTGACGTCAGCGCTATGGGCATGTTCAAGAAGAAACCAAAAGGTCCGTCCGAGATCGAACGACTCAAGAGTGATATCGCTTTGATGACCGCCCGCCTCGACGCCGCAGACACCGCCAAGCAACAGCTCGGCGAGCAGGTGCAGGGTTTGGCAACACGACTCGACACCCCACCCGAGCCACCCGAGCCGGTAGTCGATCCGGAAGCGTTCGAGAGCGTAAGTGAGCACGTCCGCTCGATCGCCGGGCGGGTCGACCAAGTCGACGCCAGGATCACCTCGATCTCCAACGAACTCGCCAACCAGATCACCGAACTGAGCAGCGACATCGACGGGTTGAGCGCCGATGGCCAAGAGTCCGACCTAATTGAGCGACTACGCGACACACAGGTTCGGCTGGCAAACGAACAAGCCCGCTACCAGATCGCCTTTCGCCAGGATCTCGCCCATCTGGCCGACTTCCTGAAGCACAAGTGAGGTTAAGGTTGCCGACTGGTTACGGTCTCGGTCAGTTGCCGAGTTCGTCGCTGAGCTGAGCGATGATGTCTCCAACCTGATCGAGCTTGGCCTGGTAACCGCCCAGATCACCTTCACGCAATAGAGCCTGGGCCTCGACATACAGGCGCTCGGCCTCGGCCGCCAGGTCGGCCGGATCTGTCGAGCCAGTGGCGGGGGTCTCGGTGTCGTCGGTTGCAGGTTCCGTTGGCTCTTCGCCTTCTCCGGCGACTCGGTCACCAATCTCCCCGTTGAACCCGCGGAACAACCGAGCGAGCGCCGAGTCAAGGCGGGTGTCGAGCACGGCGGTGTTGTCGTGCGACACGATCACGAAGCGGTACTCGGTGATTTCGCTGGCGATCACATAGACCGGCCGGATGTACACCAGTCCGTCGCCAACCGGAATCAGCTGAAGATCGCCGAACTTGACCTTGGTGCCGGTCTCCTGATTGGCCTGCAGGCTGAGCTCGGGGCTGATGTCCTGTTCGGATTCGGCCTGGTCAGCGACCCGCAGGGGCCCTGGTGGCAACGGATCTTGATCGACCACGTACGTGACCAGTTCGCCGTAGGTATCGGGGTCGCTGGAGGCCGTCATGTAGGCCTGCAACTCCGTGCGCCGATCATCGGTGGAGAACGGCACATACGGACGCAAGATGACGAACTCTTGCTTGCCGGTTTTGATGTTGCGGAACATCGTGTAATACGGCACGAACCGCTCGACGTTCGACTCGGTGGCGAACTCAGTCTGTACGTCGGTCGGGTCGCTTGGTGCGTTGACCACCCGCGTGGTGTCCTGGCGATCGACCGAAGGTGCTTGGGAAACCGACCATGCGCCGGTGCGTTGGAAGAAATCCTCGGGCTCGATCTGGTATTTCGAGTACATATCGGTCTGCACTCGAAACAGGTCTTCGGGGTAGCGCAGGTGCTGACGAAGTTCGTCGGGCATCGCGGCGAGTGGCGTGAACAAATCGGGGAACGCCGATTGCCAAGCGAGCACGATCGGGTCGGTGTCGTCGACGATATAGAACGTGACATCGCCGGTGTAGGCATCGACGGCGGCCTTGACGCTGTTGCGGATGTAGTTTGCGCTGCTCGACAAGCCGGTCGACGAGCTGAGCTGAACATTTCCGATTCGCTGGGCATACGGGTAGCGGCTGGTTGAGGTGTACGCGTCGAGTACCCACTGCACGCCACCGTCGACCACTACGGGATACGGGTCGGTGTCGTAATCGAGGAATGGCGCCAGCTTCTCGACACGGTCCTGCACCGATCGCACCCACAACATCTGCGAGTCACTTTGTACAGCGCCAGAGCCGATCACGTTGTAGTCGAGGAAGGCGAGCGCAAACGATGCCTTGCGGAAGAAACCGCTGAGTTCGACACCTGACGTACCGGTGTAGTCCTCGTCGTTTCCGCACTGGCTCTCGGTGACGTCGGTGCCGGCGATTGCGTAGCCACCGAGGGTCGGACTGAAATACAACTCGGGGCGCTCGAGGTCGACGGTCTGGTAGTCGGGCCGGTCGCGATCGGTGACACGACCGACCGGCGCCAACACGAGTCCGCACCCGCGTGTGCTCACGAGATGCTCGCCCTGCCAGCTCTTGTTGGGGATATTGCCAAGATCGAGCTCACGGGCTGTGATCAGAACCTGTTCGCGTACTCCATCGAGGTCGTAACGGTCGACGTCGAGGTCGGCGATCTTCAAACCGGCAACCTCGCCGCGGTCGATCGTGAAGCGCGACAGCAACTGAGTCGGGTTGAGCAAGCGAACATTGCGGATCGGCTCGAGATCGGCCTCGACATCCTCTGCGGTGAGTCGGCTGAACGTGACCGATTCGGTGAGGACGTTGCCGATCCCCATCGCCGCCCGGGTGGCCTCGACGTTGCGGGCAATGTAAGGCGCCTCGCGCTCTTCCTGATTCGGCTTGACGACGAGAGATTGCACGATCGCGGGATAGATCAGCCCGCCGATGATCAGCACCACCAACCACAGGCCCGATGCGACCAACGGTAGGCGCCACGCGTTGGTACGGATCGTCGACAGATACAGCACGGCTGTGAAGAGGGCGATCAGCACGAGCAGCATCATCGCCGGCAGTTGCGCTTTGACGACGGCATAGGTGGCACCCTGCACGAACCCGCGAGTCTCGTTGGTGAGTTCGTAGCGCGTCAGCCAGTAGTCGGCAGCCTTGACTGCTGCGAGGAGAGCCAACAGCACAGCCATGTGCGCCTTTGTTGCAGCCCTCACGGTCGGCGTCGACGACGTGAACAGCACCCCGCCGTTGAGTAAGTGCGCTGCGAGCGTGAGCAGCGTAATAATCACCAGCGCCGCAAATAGCCAGTCGATCGCGAACGAGATGAACGGCAGTTCAAAGACGTAAAAGCCGACATCGACGTTGAACTGCTCGTCTTGCACTCCGAATGACTGGCTGTTGCGGAACAACAACCAGTCCTGCCACTTTGATGTCGCCGGCAACGCCAACATGAACGCCAGTACAAGAGCCGTTCCGTAGCGGACGAGTCGGAGACGGTGCCCAAACACCTCGTGGAAGCGCTCGACATACGGATGCACATTGGCTGGAAACGCCGTTGGTGCGGTGCGGTCGGCCACCAGGAGATTGATCCCCGCGAGCAGCGCGAATACCAGGAAGAACAAGAAGAACAGGGTCACCTTGGCGCCGATCTGGCCCCAAAACACGTCGGAACGGCCGAGTGCGTCGTGCCACAGGGCATCGACATAAAAGTTCGCAATCGCCCGACCGAATACGACGGCCAGAAAGAACAACAGACCGACGCCGATCAGGACTGCACGTCCCGAAAGTCGAACTCGGGGCCGTGAACGTGGAAGATCGTTTTCGCGCCGCATGTGGCGCCGAGGCTACTAGGAGCCTGGGTCAGTAGCGGTCAAATACAGTTCGACACCCAGTCATCACCACTCGCTGCGTTCTCGGATCACGCGATTACCTACGGGTAGTGGCGAATCCTGCGACCTTGCGACTGGCGCACCTGCACATCGACATGCACACGCCGATACCGACCCACACTCCTAGCCGGCGGGAAGGGTCAGGCACCGACAACCCGGATGTGCCGGCGCCGCTGTGTGACCCGTTGGGAAAGCCTCGCCTGCGGCCACCGAACCGGCAAGCGAATTGTCCTCGCAGTCGGGGCATGCCGGATGACCCGGATCGATAGTCCACGCCAACGGTGTACCCGGCTCGACCGACACGGTCAGCCCGCCACCATGCGCGAACCGAAACAGATCATCGAGCTGCTCGTCGATGTGCTGCGTCTTCCACTCGCGATACACAGACCGCGCCCGCTTGGTGATGTCATCGTTGTCGCCCGATCCTTCGTTGATCGCACGATCGAGGCGATCACGCAACGGTCGCAACAGGTCGGTGCGCAGCAGATCGTGGGCGGCCTCGAGCGCACCAGTCTTGGCAAGCCGGCGGCGCAGCGTCTTGGTGTCGTTGATGCCGAGCTCACCCGCCCCAGCGGCAGCAGCACCGATCAGATCGTCTTCAAGAACGGCGACATAGACGGCAAGGTGCTCGCCTATCTCCGGCAGCAAATCGTCGAGCGTGGTGACCGCCTTGTTTTGACGCAATGTGTCGAGCACACCGTTCTGCTCGTCGGCGAGCGAGCGCTTGATCTTGCGAGCGCCACCGACGATCAGAGGAACGATCGCCTCGTCGCGGCGGGAGAAGGCGGACGGTTCAGCCACCAGATCGATCGGATCGTCTTCGTCGTTGTCGTCGGCCTGCACAGCCGCTGCGACCTTTGATTCGGGCTCGGTCTCGGGCTCGTCGTCAGGCTCGACTTCCGCTGCGGGCGACTCGCTGCGGAGGCGGGCAAAGATCCCGCCGACATCCGGTCGAAGGTCGCCGTCGCCGTCGCCGTCGCTGTCGCCGTCTTCATCGGCGTCGTCGACAGACGTGGCGCGACCGCGGAACAGTGACACAACATTCGCATCGCGAGCGCCGTTCGGCCGTTCGGGATCGGCTACCTGGTCACCAGCGGCGATGTCGTCAGGCGTGGCTTGTTCATCATGGGGGGGGCCGTCGCCTGTTGCTTGATCGTCGGCAACGGTCTCTTCGTCGGCTGCGACGGCAGCATCGATGAGGTCGATCAGCTCGGCCGAAGGGTCGCCATGGCTATCGTCGACGGCGTCATCGGTTTCGGCGTCCCCGGTTTCGGACTGCCCGGTTTCGGACTGCCCGGTTTCGGACTGCCCGGTGTTGGGCTGGCGCCGGGGCACACGATCGGTCGGAAGCATTAACGGCACCGGCCCGGTGGTCGGCGAGAGGTTGACCAACTCATCGGGACTGTCGATCGCCTGCAACTCGGATGTGACATCGACAGCGACCAGGCGTGCCCGCTCGAACACCTGTAGTAGCCGGTCGCGGCCGTGCAGAAGTTCTTCGATCTGCTTGCGAGCCAGCGTGGTGCGCCGCTCGAGGTCGGCCAGCACACGCTCGCGATAGGCGCGCGCCTCGTTGACCATTTCGCGACCCTGCTGTTTGGCGAGCGCGACCTCGGCCTCGGCGTCAGCAGAAGCGTCGTAGCGTTTACGGGCGGTCTCGACCTCGGTCTCCTGACGAACCCTGTTGGCCTCATCGTGAGCCTCACGCATGATCCGGGCTGCGTTGTCTTCAGCACGGATCTTGATCTCCGATGCCGATTCGCGTGCGGTCTGCAGCACCCGCAACGTTTCCTCGCCCAACAGCTTGGCAACCGTCTCCTCGTCGAGCTCGACGGCCGACGGCGCAACGGTGCGAGCCGAATGGAGTTCGGCCTCGAGTTGGCGTTGGCGTTCTTGCAACCGTCCCAGTTCGGCCGCGACGGAGGATAGGAAAGCCTTGACCTCACCCTGGTTGAACCCGCGGCGGGTCGTGGAGAAACCCGCCTCAGCCACTGACGCAGGCGAAGATGGGTCTGATCGCGTAAGCGAGGCAGCCATGTCGCGAAGCGTAAACGCCCGGACACCGCCAATAGTGGCAATCGCGCGATCAGTCCCCCGGCGCAGGCGGGATTTGGTCGCCGCCGAGTGCTTCGAGGGCGGCGATCGCCTCCTCCACCGTGGCAACCGTGACGATCACAAGACCGTCACCACCCGCAAGTCGAGCGGCCGCAATGTCTTCCTCGCCCTGCGCCGTCGGCACCAGGAAGACGGAAACCCCGGCCTGCGCCACCGCCGAGGCCTTCTGCCTCAGGCCACCGATCGCTCCCACCGAGCCGTCGAGTGCGATCGTGCCAGTGACAGCCACCCGACCGCCCCCGGTGAGCTCACCAGGCGTGAGCTCATCGATCAAGGTCAGGGTGAATGCCAGTCCGGCGGATGGACCGCCGATCGAGCCCGTATCGATGTCGAGCTCAAACGGCAGCTTGACCCGGCGCGTGTCGAATGGAAAGAACCCGACGATCGTGCGGCTGGGGTCGTCGGGCGAGGCGGTCAACTCGACCTCGACGTCGAGCGTGCCGACCCCAGGGCGATCGATCTTCATCTCAACCTTGTCACCAGGTTGCTTACCCTCAAGGATCTGGCTGAGATCTTCGACCCCATCGATGGACTCGCCGGAGACTTCGATGATCCGGTCGCCTGGGTCGAGCACGGTGTCTGACGGACTCCAGGTCACGCACTCGGTGCCTTCTTCGTTGCCGGCCAAACACACCATCGCCTCGATCAACACATCACCTGCTACCACCTCGACGTCGAAACCAACCCGCTGGAGGGCGACGTACTGTGCGATCTGTTCAGACGTACGCATCGACTCGAGCGCGAACGTGCGCCGTTGTTGTGGGGTCTGAATGCCGTACTTCTCCTCGTTCGTCAGGAACTGGATCGCCGGGTCATCGCGGCCGAGCAGCCATGACAACACCGACTGAGCGGGTTCGGTGACCGTGACGAAGTAGATGTCGCCGTCGGGTGGGAACTGTTCGACGTCAGCGCCGAGATCGCCTAGATCGCCAAAAATGACACGCTCAGCTACCGGCTGAGCAGACGCCGGCGTGCGGGCGTACGGTGTCGCCTGGTCGACGCCAAGCCGAACGTTCTCCTTCTCCGCCACAACTTTGGCGGGGATCACACCAGCGATCGGAAGCGCCAATAGAAGTGTCAGAGAGATCACCGCAACCGGAACTGTCCACCGACGGTGGCCACGCCGCGAAAGCACCACGCCGGCCCTGGCGGCCGCTTCGGCCGGCGTCTCGCGACGAGGCAGCAGCGCGGCCTGATCCGCCAGTAGTCTCGTATCTTGCGTGTCGGCCAATTTTGCGCTCTCTGTAGACGGTCTCACTGTCAGGGCTGCATTCATCGTCGTGTTGGCGATCGTTGCCCTGCTGCTGACTGGGTGGCGTAAGCCTGCCAGAGCGGAGTCGCGTTCACCACGCGGGCCGGCCCGCCGAGACGTGTCGGGGGTCATGGTCGACCACTACGACACGGTGCCGTACCGCCGCCTCGGTCCGATTCGTCGTGTGTTCGCTGTTGCAGCGAGCGGAGGAATCGGCGTTCTGACTGGCGTGCTGGCAGCGATAATCGTGTCGTTCAGCATCGCCTTCGCTGTCATCTGGCTCACAAATCTGTTGCAGCAATGACAGCCCGCCAACGTCGCCAAGCGGTCATCATCGCCGGACACAACGGCGACACCGCAACGGCAACCGCCCACGTCGACGATCCGGACTCGACCGTGCGGACCGCCACGCTGGGTGCACTCGATCGACTCGGCGAGTTGACGCCCGCTCACATCATCAACGCATTCGCCGACGTGGCACCCGAGGTTCGGCGCCGAGCAGCCGAACTGGCCGGCGCCTGGGTCGGGATCTCACTGATGCCATTGCTCGGTGACCTTGATCCCACCGTGATCGAGGTCGCCGCATGGGCGTGCGGTGAACAGGAGCAGGTCGATGACAGAGTTCTCGATCGCCTGATCGAGCTGACCACACAGTCGCAAGAGCCGCTCGTACGCGAGGCCAGCGCGGCGGCATTGGGCGCGATCGGCGACCAGCGCGGCCTGCCGGCGATCCTTGCGGCGTGCGTCGACAAGCCAAACATCCGCCGGCGGGCGGTGTTGGCGCTCGCCCCGTTTGACGGACCTCATGTAGAGGCTGCGATCGAGCAGGCGTTGGAGGACCGAGACTGGCAGGTCCGTCAGGCCGCAGAGGACCTACGCCGCGCAGCCGGCGAGCTCGACCTCACCTAGTTGGGAGTTGCGCCTGGCACATCTCCCAACTCGTTTGAGCGGCGGATCAGATCGTGTAGCGATACATGTTCGTGTCGTAGGGCACGAACCCGAGCCGTCGGTAGAGGCGATTTGCAGCCTGGCGCGACGATCGGCTCGTCAGGTTCACGTTCTTGGCACCGCGGCGTGCAGCCTCTGAGATCGCCGCAAGGTTGAGCGACTCTCCGACGCCGTGACCACGCGCTGACCCGTCCACGACAACGTCTTCGATCCACGCCTTCATGCCGGTCGGCATTCTGTACAAGGCCAGCGTCAAGGTGCCAACGATCCGACCCTCGAACCACGCCAGATACAACACCGAATCGGGCGAGTCGACGATCGCCTGGAGCTGGGTCGAAGTTGGTGGCAGTGACGATGACGACAGTTGCGGAATCAACGCCGCCATCGCCGCCACGAGCTGCTCGTCGACAACATCGGCAGGGCGGATCTCAGCACTCACCGGCTTGACGTTACCCGTCGGCGCCTGCCACCGTTGGCGCATGGCACAGAGCCGGGAACGTCGAAATCAGCGCCGCAAGCAGCGGGCACGATCGCGACCGACAAATCCCGCCGCCGCCTCGCAGGCGACCGGTCGGCGCCGCAACCTACGGCGCGTGGTGATCGCCTTCTTGGTCCTCGTCGGAATAGCAGGAATCATGACGATCTCGGGATCCAGCGATGATCCCAACGGCACACCTGCCACGGTTCGCCTGTCTGCTCACGCCGCTGCGCCCGCTTTCGAGCGCCGGTAGGGTGAGGTCCGCATGGAGCACGTCCGTTGGCTGACCGACATCGATCAGATCACGCTTACCAATCCGGTCGTGGTCGCTGCCTTCACCGGCTGGAATGATGCTGGCGATGCGGCGTCCGCTGCGATCCGCACAATGGTCGAAACCAGCGGTGCAACGGCGCTCGCAGAGATAGATCCTGAGCCGTTCACCGACTTCGCCACCGTTCGCCCCCATGTGCGGCTCGACGACGAGCGCAACCGGTCGATTGTGTGGCCGACCACCGGCATCTGGGCGGCTTCGCTGCCAGGCACCGACGTAATCCTGATTCTCGGTCCCGAGCCTGCGTTGCGTTGGCGCACGTTCTGCGAACAGATCACCGGGATCGTCCACCACTTCAACTCGCCGATGGCATTCACGCTCGGGGCGCTGCTGGCCGACGTTCCGCACACGCGACGCACGCAGATCATCGCTACCGCCACAGATACCGTTCTGATCGAACGCTTCGACCTCGAACGATCGCGGTATGAGGGCCCGACCGGAATCATCGGCGTGTTGCACGATTCGTTGTCGAAGAGCGGACTGCCAACCGCGTCGCTGTGGGCCGCAGTGCCGGGCTATGCATCACAGTTGCCGTCGCCACGCGCGACCTTCGCACTGCTCGAGCGACTGTGTTCGATGATGGGCACTCCAGCACCCGTCGCCACGGTCGCCGCTCAGATCGCCGAATACGACGCCAAGGTCGCCGCCATGATCTCAGGCGACGACGATCTCGTTACGTATGTCAGCCGTCTCGAAGACATGGTCGACGAGATGAACAGCGACACCGCCACCGAGCTTGACGACGTGATCATTACCGATGCCGACGCCAACCCCGAGCAACTAGCCGACGAGGTCGAGCAGTTCCTCCGCAATCGCGACGCTGACAGCTGACGGCTGGGTGCCGGGCACCTTTCGGTTGGGACCATTCAGTTAAGGACGCCAGACCGGATCGCGGGGCGGGTCGAAGGCGGTCGCAGCCTCTTCACCATTGATCGCTGCAAATGCAGCGGCGGCCCACCAGGAAGCTCCAGCTGTCGCACGGGGCAAGGCGGTTGGCCCGAACCAACCGACATCGCTCGTCTCGAGCGGGTGAGGACGCAACGCGCCGCCGGTTGCCCGGCAATAGAACAACAGCAAGTACATGCCGAATCGCGAAAACCCCATTCGCTGACCGTCGATCACCGACAGCAGGCGAACCGGCTCACATTCGATGCCGGTTTCCTCTTCGACCTCTTTGGCGGCCACCTCTGACGCCGAGTAACCGATGTCGGCCCATCCCGTTGGGTACAGCCAGATGCCCGAGTCGGCCCTTTGCACGAGCAGCATCTCACCGTTTTCGTTGCCGACAATCGCGCCGATCGCCACCTTCGGCGTTACGTATCCGGGCACCCCTTCGCCGACGTTCGCCAGCCACTCCTGTACGAAATGATCAGTTTCGCGCTCGACCTCGAGAGCGTCGTCGAGGGCATGCGCGGCGGCCTTGATGTCACCCGCGACGTGGAGTATCTCCTCGAACCGCTCGCGCTCGTACAGATTCTCCGTAAACCCCAACCCGGTGCGGGCAATCCCCGCCAGCGACGAGCTCCATCGAGCCAGATCTCGTGCATCCGGGGCGCCGGCGGACTTGGTCACGAGCCTGACGCTACTCGCCCAGCGCGACGTGGACGAGTAGTGCACCCACGAGCGCCATGACCGGTCGCAGCCACACTCAGATCAGTTGATCGCGTGCAGCACGGCGCGTTCGATCTCGACACGATGACGTGGGTCGGTGATCAACTCACCCGACCAGTCGCGCACATAGAACGTATCGACGACCTCCATCCCGACCGTCTGCACGGTCGCGTGACGGATGTCGAGGCCGACCTCGACGAGAGCTTTTGTAATCCGATACAAAATGCCGATCTTGGTACGGCAGCGCACCTCGACAACTGTCGCATCACTCGACGCATCATCGTGAAACACGACAGATGGTGGGCCCGGCTCGACCGCCTGCATCGGCCGTCGGCGCCGATAAGTGCGAGCTCGCTCGGCCAGCCGCGACTCGATCGCCAGGCGACCCTCGACACCGCGCTCGAGGTCGGCCCGAATCGGATCCCAGTCGATGCCGCCGCGAGGCACGTCGATACGAAACTCGGACGCACCCATGCTGACCCGACCGAGCTGCGGTTCGTCGGAGTGGGCGCGCGCCGTGTGCACGTCGAGCCCGTGTAGCGACACGATGCCAGCGATCCGGCTGAACGCTCCGGGAGTATCGCGATACACGACTGTAAGGCGGTCGTCCTCAACCCGGATATGGCTCTCGCCAGTAGCCATCAAGGCCAACGTCTCGGCATCGGGGAACAGGGTCCAGGTGGCCTCGGCGACATCGCCACCACCGATCACGTGGGCGACGCGACTGACCAGGTCGTCGACGAGTTCTTCCTTCCATCCGCCCCACGCCGATGATCCGGTGGCGATCGAGTCGGCGACCGTGAGCCCATGCAACAGTTCGAGCACCTCCTGCGTACCGACCGCGGCGGCTACGGCCTCGATCGTTGCCGGGTCGGACAGATCGCGCCGCACGGCGACATCTGGCAACAACAGATGATGCTCAACCATCGCCACCAACACACTGGTGTCGTGGGGGGACAGACGCAGCCGGGGGCCCATTTCGCAAACCATCCTCATGCCGACCTCGGTGTGATCGCCCGGATAGCCCTTGCCGATGTCATGGAACAGGGCTCCCAACACCAACAGGTCGGGGCGCGAGACCCGGTCGGTCAACTCGGCGGCGTTGGCGGCTGCCTCCCACAAGTGCCGATCGACAGTGAACCGGTGATAGGCGTTGCGCTGCGGCCGAGAGCGCACCGGTTCCCACTCCGGCAGCATGCGTGTGATCAGCCCGCGTTGGTCCAACGCTTCGATGACCGGAATCGCACGATGGCCCTCGAGCAGTAGGCCGACCAGCTTGTCGATCGCCCCCGCCGGCCATGTCGACGGCCACTGCGGTACCAACTCGGCCAGCCTGTCGAGGCTGCGTCGGCCGATCCGCGCCTCGTGGCGTGCAGCCGCGGTGGCGATTCGCAGCATGTACGTCGGGTCGACAGCGGGGTTGGCATCGATCGCCAATTCGATCTCACCGTCGAGCAGCATGACGCCGGGGGCTACCTCGAGCGGGCTGCCACCGGTCGTCTTGCCGACGCGTCCCCACGACTCGTCGGAGATCCAGGCCACCGTCCGGGCGGCGGCGGCGATCTCGGCCATCAGCGCATCCGCAGACGCAACACGCGCCTCGCGGGCGGCAGCATCCTGATCCTCCAGCCGCAGCGTGTCACCAACGCGACCAGTCGCCCGGTGTAGCGCCACACGGGCGCCGAGCAAGACGTCGTAGCACTCGTTGAGAGCCTGGTTGTCTTCTTCCGACAAGGCCAATCCGCCGTGCTCGGCCCACCACAACGACTGCGCATCGCGGATACCCCCGTGACCATCCTTCAGATCAGGTTCGAGCATGTAGGCGACGTCACCGGCACCGGACTGGCGGCGGCGCACGCGTTGTTGCAGCTCTTCCAGCCAGCGCTTCTTACGTTTGGTCCAGTTGCTACGGCCAGACTCGACGATGCTGCGACCGAGTTTCGTGTCTCCGGCAACCGGGCGGGCGGTCAGCAATGCCGTGGCAGTGTCGAGATCGGTCTTGGCGAGCGCAAGATGCTCGTCGAAGGTGCGCACGGCGTGGCCGAGCTTCAGTCCGGCATCCCAGATCGGATACCAAATCGCCGAAGCTACGGCCTCGACCCGGTTCGACCTCGATTCGTGCACGAGGATCAGATCGATGTCGCTCTGAGGCGACAGCTCACCGCGGCCGTATCCGCCAACTGCTACAAGGGCGAAACGGGGAGCGCGCGGGTGGTCAGCTCTGGCGCCGGCCGCCAGTGCCACGATCCACGCGTCGGTCGCCGCAGCCAGCTGATGGCAATATGCGCGCCCACCGACAGAGATGTCGGCAACCGCCTCCAGACGTTGTTCGTATGCAGCCGCGACTGCCTGTTGATGGGTCGGCGTGGTCACGGCGCCCACGGTAGAGCCCGACTCGGTTGCTTGCGCGTTCTGGGCGACCGGCGTTGCACGCCAGCCGAGTCCATCAGCGAACGCCCTCTGCGCGTCTCCGGCGCAAGATGGTCATCGCCTTCCAGGCGCCCCAGACCAGCCCCGGTTCGTGCAGACGCGGATCGATATCCGACCAGGCGGCGGGGCCGAGGGCATACACGTCGTCGGGAAATCGTTCGGCACTGAACTGGTCTGGCTGGGGCACCGGCACACCGATCGATCGCAACAGGGCAGTCGGCGCGGCGACAGCGTCACGAAACAACGAGAGCGGATTCGTGCGCTGCTGATCGACGTCGGTGGCAAGCAGCTGGCGCAGAGCGGCGAAGAGCCGCAACGACTCGGACTCGACCATCGCCTCGAGTGATGGGGCCAATGCATCGGCGCCGAAGCCTTCTGCCGCGGCAGCCTGCAGGGTGACCCGCCGGATCCAGCCAGGGGTGACTTCAGCCGCGATCACTAACAACTGTGCCGCCGGTTCGGAGGGCTGAACATCACAATCCATGTCTTCTCTTCTATCGTGACGTCTGTGCCCACAGTCAGTCAGCGCCCGAACCGTCGAGTCGCGCAATGGGGCGGGGCGGCCATCATGCTGACGATGATCGCCCTCGTCGGCTGCACCGGGAACGACGACATCGCCGACGTGGCCACCAGCACGTCGTTCGAGAACACCACGACCACCACCATCGAGCGACCCAACGACGGCGTGTTGAAACTGGGCGTCTACCTGCCCCGAACCGGTGAGGGGGCGCGGCTCGGCGAACCGATGATTCAAGCCGTCGAGGATGCCGTGGCTTTGATCAACGCCTCGGGCGGCGTGCTCGGTGAATTCGTCGAGATCCTTCAGATCGTCGACGAGGGGGGCGGTACCGGCCCTGACGAGCTGATCACGGGCGGGGTCGATGCAATCATTGGCCCGGCATCGTCACGGGTCGCCCTCGCCCAACTGGAGAGCATGGTGCAGTCGACGACTGGGGTAGTCACCTGCTCACCGACGGCGACCGCCATGGCACTTGACGATTTTCCAGACACCGGCGGTTTCTTCTTTCGAACCGCCCCCAGCGACTCGCTTCAAATGGCGGCGATCGCACGACGCGTGGAGGACACCGGCGAAACCTCCGTCGCCGTCGGCTATCTCGACGATCCCTATGGACGCGGTCTCGTCGCCGCCTTCACCGATGAGGCCACCCGCCAAGGACTCACAATCCGTGCCGAGGTCGGATTCAGCGGTGATCAGGAAGACCTCACCGATGTAGTCACCGAACTGCTCGCCGAAACACCCGGCGTGATCGTGGTATTGGGTGATGCCGACGACGGCAGCCGTCTCCTCACCGCCATCGACGGGGCCGTGGCCACCAGGCTGCGGCGTGTGATCGTAAACGACGCCATCCGCGACGCCCGCCAGACCATACAATCCTTGACCCCTGAGTTCCGCCAGTTGCTGATCGGAATCGCACCAAACCCCCGATCACTCTCCGAAAACGGCCCCGCCGGGTTCTTCACCGCCCACGCCGTCGATTGCGTCAACCTGATCGCGCTCGCCACGATCGTCGCCGATTCGGATGCGCCAGCCCGGATCAAGACCAAGATAGGTGAGGTTGCCAGCGGTGGGCGCGTGTGCACGTCATTCGTTAACTGTGTTGACCTGCTCGACCAGAACCTGCAGATCGACTACAACGGTTTCTCGGGCAGCGTCGACCTGTCAAACAGCGCCGGTGACCCAATACGAGCCAATTTTGAATCATTCGGTTTCGACGCCGACGGCATCGAAACCAACACACAGGTCTTCGAGGTTCCGTAGCCCTTCGGCGAGTTCGCCGTGCCGACGCCCTGGGCGTCAGAGCAACTCGTCTACCTCGCCCAGATAGCCGACGTAGAACGTGCCGAACTCGCCATACAGCGCCGAGCCCTTGTCGTAGCGCATCGTGTAGACGACATCCTTGATCACTTCGAGATTGATACCAAATAGGGTGACGCCCCACTCGAAGTCGTCGAGGCCGGTCGATCCGGTCACTAGCTGCACGATCTTGCCGGCGAACTTTCGGCCGCTGCCACCGTGCTCCATCATCATGTCGCGGCGCGCTTCGAACGGCGTGGCGTACCAATTGGCGTGGGCCTCACGTCGCTTGCTCATCGGGTAGAAGCAAAACGCCGGCTTGCCCTCGGGCGGAAGCTGCGGGTAAAGCCGAGCCTGGAGCGCCTCTTCAGGCATGCCCTTGGCGTACTCGCTGACCTCGGTGATCGAGAGGTAGCTGTCGATCACAAGCAGCCCCGCACGCTGAAGGCCGGTCTGCAGCGTGCGCAGCGCCCGCACATCCTGACCGAGACCCATCACGGCGAGATCGGCCTTGTGACCGAGGATGGCGGCAGAGACGACCTGGCACTGATCGCTCTCGGCGGCGCTGATCGCCGCCTTGACCGCATCTCGATCGACGTTTTCGGTGGTTGAGCAGAAGAGGTGTAGGACGCAGACGCCCGTTTCCATGCGCATCCCAGCAGGCTACCGACACCCGAGAGAGAGCTCGTGTGGAGCTACTCGAGCGAAGGCAGACGTTCGGGGCTGTAAACGTTGAAGCGCTCGCCACGAACGAATCCGGCAAGCGTGAGGTTGGCGCGACGGGCCGCTTGCACAGCGAGCGCCGTTGGAGCGCTGACGGCAACGACGGTGCCGAACCCGGCCGCCCACGCCTTTTGAACCATCTCGACGCTGGCGCGACCGCTGACGAACAGGCCCAGCCCGGTCGCCGGCAGATTGCCGTCGAGCAGCATCGCCCCGACCACCTTGTCGACGGCGTTGTGGCGACCGACGTCCTCGCGAACGAGACCCACGTCGCCGGACGGATCGAATACCGCCGCCGCGTGCACGGCACCGGTGGCGTCGAACAGTTGCTGACGGGTGGCGACCTTCGCAGGAATCTGAATCAACAACTCGAGCGAGATCGGCGGCGTGTCAGGCAATATCGTCAGGCGCTCGCACATCTCGTCAAGCTGCTCGCTGCCGCACCACCCACAACTTGAACTGGTTGTGCCGAGGCGCGGTGTCGGTATCGGCGCCCGACCACCCGTGTCAACGGTGACCACATTGAACTCGGTATCGACCGCACTGCCCGTGGCGCAGTACCGAACCCCCCTAACGGGAAAGCCCTCGATCAACCCGTCGGTGTGGCAGAACCCCACCGCCAGCTCGAAGTCGTGTCCAGGCGTGCGCATCGTGGTGGCAACCATGTGCCCGTCGAGTTGGATCGTCATAGGTTCCTCGACGATCAGGTCGTCTGGGCGCCGATTGGTGCCGTCGGGCGTGATCGATGTCACGAGCAGACGCTGGGTTCGAGATCTACTCACGGCGCCAGGCTACGGAACACCGCCGCCGCCGCACGTGCGGTGGCGCTGAAGCAGCGGTAGATCGGAGTCGATGTGGCGAGCATCGTCGCACGTGATCAGGGCGAGCATCGCCCAAAGATTACGCTCGTTCGCCACGAGCGAAACGGGCGCCGGGCGAAACATTGCGGCCGAGTTTGTCGGCACCACGATCGTCATGTTGGGTGGGCCAGGCGCGGCAAAGTGTGGGTATTCATCATCGTGGCGACCGTGCCGATCGTGCCGATCGTGCCGACCGTGCCGACCGTGACGGCATTCGCCGGCATGCGGGTGCGGCTGGCGATCGACAGGGCCACCATCGACGACACCGTCTTCGACGCCACGGTCTTCGACGCCACGATCGTGAAAGACCTCGCCGACGCCACCATCGGCGACGACTGACCCTCGCCAGGCATGGCGACCATCGCACGGATCGTGGCGAAGATCAGCTGAACCGCGAACGAGCCCGGGCCGAAACCCGGGCTCGTCAACTCGTCGTCAGGGCGACGTTGCGACTCAGAAGTCGTGATCGTGACCGTGATCGTCGGCCGCGTGCTCGGGCTTGTCGGCAACGATTACCTCGGTGGTGAGGAACAAAGCGGCGATCGAGGCTGCGTTCTGTAGCGCCGAACGCGTGACCTTGGCAGCGTCGATGACACCGATCTTCACGAGGTCCTCGTACACGCCGGTCGCAGCGTTGAGACCCTCGGCGCCCGACAACTCGCGGACCCGGTTGATCACCACGCCGCCGTCCATGCCGGCGTTCTCGGCGATCTGCCGCAACGGCGAAGACAGAGCCTTGGCCACGAGCCGGGCGCCGGTGGCCTCGTCGCCTTCAAGCGCCGCGGCCACCGCCATTACAGCATCGATAGAGCGGATCAAAGCGACACCGCCGCCGGGCACGACGCCTTCTTCGATTGCCGCCTTGGTGGTGCTGACGGCATCTTCGATGCGGTGCTTCTTTTCCTTCAGCTCGACTTCGGTGGCAGCCCCGACCTTGAGCACGGCAACCCCGCCGGTCATCTTGGCCAGACGCTCTTGCAGCTTCTCGCGGTCGTAGTCGGAATCGGTGTTTTCGATCTCCGCTTTGATCTGCGAAATGCGACCCTTTATGTCGGCCTCGTCGCCGGCACCCTCGACGATCGTGGTCTCATCCTTGGTGATGATGACCCGCTTGGCGGAACCGAGCAGATCGAGCGTGGCGTTCTCGAGCTTGAGCCCGACGTCTTCGCTGATCACCTGAGCGCCGGTCAGGATCGCCAGGTCTTGCAGCATCGCCTTGCGCCGCTCGCCGAAGCCCGGCGCCTTGACGGCCGCCGACGTGAACGTGCCACGAATCTTGTTGACGACCAGCGTTGCGAGCGCCTCGCCCTGAATGTCCTCTGCGATGATCACGAGCGGCCGGCTGGTCTGCATGACCTTTTCGAGTACCGGAACCAGATCGCGCACGGCAGTGATCTTCGACGACACGAGCAATACGTACGGATCCTCGAGCGCCGCCTCCATCCGATCGGTGTCATTGACGAAGTACGGCGAGATGTACCCCTTGTCAAAACGCATGCCCTCGACCAGGTCGATGTCCATACCGAACGTTTGGCTTTCTTCGACGGTGATCACACCGTCCTTGCCGACCTTGTCGATGGCGTCGGAGATCAGACCACCGATCTCTTCGTCGGCAGCCGAGATCGACGCGACCTGGGCAATCTGTTCTTTCGAGTCGACATCGACCGAAAGCGCTTTGATCGACTCGACAGCAGCCTCGACGGCAGCCTCGATGCCCTTCTTGAGGCTCATCGGGTTGGCGCCTGCGGCGACGTTACGGAGACCCTCGCGGACCATCGACCAGGCCAGCACGGTGGCCGTGGTGGTGCCGTCGCCGGCGACATCGTCGGTCTTCTTGGCGACCTCTTTGACGAGCGAGGCTCCGATCTGCTCGTACGGATCCTCGAGCTCGATCTCCTTGGCGATCGAGACGCCGTCATTGGTGATCGTGGGGGCGCCCCACTTCTTGTCGAGTACGACGTTGCGACCCTTCGGCCCCAGCGTGACCCGAACGGCATCGGCGAGCTTGTTCATGCCCGCCTCGAGCCCACGACGGGCCTCTTGATCGAACGCAATCTGCTTCGGCATCTTCGTGTCCTCCGTTGGACGGTTTTGGGTGACTACAGACTCAGCCCCGGCCGACACTCTCGCCGACCGAGCGGTTAGCACTCTACAACCGAGAGTGCTAACCGACACTGGCCGAGGCACCCGCGAAGTCGGCCTGGTTGCCAAGCCACCCGATATGGCAGAGTTCTTTGGTATGCAGGCGTTGCAGGTGCTGATCACAATCGTCTCGATTCTGGCCACCGGAGCGCTGCTGCTGCGCCAAAAACGGCGAGCGGCAAAATGGATCCGACTGCGTCCCCGACTCGACTCGGTGCGGATCGTCGTTCAACTCGGTTCGGTGATCGTGATCGCGGCGCTGACCGGTGCAGGGGCTCCGATCCTGGCGCTCGTGCTGGTCGGGCTGTTCGCGGTCGGGCCCGGTTACGTACAGGGACGCAATCTCGTCATCGGCGACCACGACGGAAAGACGTACACAATTCGCAACACCCTCGCTGCCTCGGTCTGGGGCGCCGGGCTGGTGATCATGCAGTTTGCCGGGCTGCTGAGGCGGACTGGGATCCTTGGTCTCGGCCAAGCGACGGCTTGGGTCGGTGTCGGATTGGCGATCGGTCTGATGATCGGCCGGCGAGCAGCGCTGACCGAGTACCGCCAGGCCGCCGGTCGCCTCGCAGCCCCGGTCGCCACCACCTTGCTGATGGTGCTCGCCATCGTCATGTTCGGGAATGGTCACCACGCCGACGCCCAAGACTCCGGGCGGTGGGTTCAAGTCAGCCACCAGGTCAACCCGGCGGGCGATCCACCGCCCGACAGGTGGGAGGTCACGCTCAGCGCCACATCGGTGTCGGTCGTTGAGAGCTTCGGGCCCGAATTTCCGGATGACGGCGAGGCGACCTTCAACGCCAGCTGGCAAGCGCCCCCATCAACATTGACGCCGGGAGATCCACTCACGATTCCGGTCACGGTCTCGAGTCGCCACACCGGCAGGCTCGACACCCAGTACTTCTTCGGACTCGACGTGATCATGATCGTCGACGGCACCTGGAACCGCGAGGCGGTCGGTGCCGGGGCCAGCTGTGCTGAGACCACCGTGATCAGCCGTGTGTACGTCTGTAGCGATCCGGTGACCAACAGTGGCGAGATGGTGACGACGGTTCCAAGCTTCGGCGATGAGTTCAGGATCGGGGTCGGCGCCCTCAACTGCGGGGGCGCCTGTTATGTCGAGTGGGCGTACCAGTTCGAAGGAGATTCGGCGGCCGGAGAGTCGCCTGTCGCGACCGCACCCGGCGATACGGGAGGCGAGGTCGGAGGCGAAGCTGAAACGAGTGACACCGATCGGCTCGGAGACTTCGTCGAGCAGCAGACCGACGAGACCGAAATCGAGCCCGACGAGGCGATGCAGGCGGCGATCGCCGGCGTGCTCGCCGCCCTCGCCACCGGCGGGATCAGCCTGATCGAGGCGATCGATCGCGTCGGTGACGCCGACCGTCCGGAGACACAGGAGGAGGAGGAAGAGGAAGAAGAGGAAGAGGACACGTCTGTCGTTTTGGAGCTGACGTATCCGGTCGGGCCCAGTCCCGTTGTGTTGCAGTACGGCTGGTTGTTCGGGGCGAGATGCATAATCGGCGCCGGCACGCCCGATCAGCGAGACGTGTCCGACACCGTGAAATGGAGCGGCCCTGCGACTTTCACCCCAGTGGTCGGCCGACGTTCCCGGCCTGCTTTCAAGAATCGGAACGGATCGGACTTAGACATTGGGGAAGGGCAAGTTCAGGGCGCCACGATCATCTTGACGGTCGACGTTGACGGCGTGACACGCGAGAAAAAATTCCCCGTCAATGTTGTGTCGACAATCGGCTACGCACGGGTGAGCGATCTTTCCGAGGTGGCCGCCGATGCGCACGGCTGCCCCGCCTGTCCCCACGCCTGTGTAGGCCCGATCATCACAGGAAGCGGCACCGAGGTCTTCCTCCACGACCTCCCCGTGGCGGCGGTTGGCGACGAGGGAGTACACGCCGCCTGCTGCGGCCCCAACATGTACCAGATCGAGACGGGCGATGAACGGGTGCTGATCAACGGCAAGCCCGCGGCCTGGAGACACAGCAGGGTCAGACACTGCGGTGGGATCGGGACTATGACAACTTGGCACGGAGGGGGCCGTTGAGGGTCCTCTTGGCCGAGCCTCCACAGCTGTTCCTCGAAGGTGCCGAGCACACTCGTCAAGTACAGCCTCTGGGTCTCGGCTACATCGGCGCTGCCCTGGCAGCCGAACATGACGTCCGGCTGCTCTTGCCCGACACGCGTTCTTACTCAGGGCCCGACCCGTGGGGCGAGATCGAACGTGTACTCGTCGACGAGGCACCAGACGTGGTCGGTATCACCTCGGTCACGGCCAACTACCCGTCTGCTGCCAAGCTTGCGGCGCTGGTCAAGCGACTCAATCCTGGCGTCCGGGTGATTCTCGGCGGGGCGCATGCCACGACCGAACCCACGGCTGCGCTGATCGGGGCGCCCGACGTCGACTACGTAGCGCAGGGCGAAGGCGAGGTGACGATGCTCGAACTGCTCCGAGAACTTGCCACAGCAAGGATCCGAACCGTACGACATCAGAACATCCCAGGGCTGTACTGGCGCGACGACCAGGGCGAGATACACAGGTCAGCCGCTCGTCCACCGATGACCGACCTGGACGCGCTTTCGTTCCCGCTACGCGATGGACTGGTCTGGAGCGACGACATTCAACCGGCCTTCCACCAGGGCATCGTGACCATGCGCGGGTGCCCGTACCGCTCGGTGTTCTCCGAAATCAAGGCACGCCTGGACAGCTACAACCGGACACAGATGAACATGCGGCTCGCTGCGGCGCAACGAGAGACACCGATCAGCTGGTTGTAGTGACGCGGCGGGCCAGCCTGGCGTGGGACACGTATCGAAATCGGTACCTGGGTGTGCGGGCAAGCTCCCAGTCGAAACCATCGTCACGGTCGACGGTTTCCAGCCCATACTCGGCCAACAGACCATCCCAGGTGTCGTCGCTCGAAGCGAGCCACTGAGACGCCGGAGTGGCGTGGGTGTTCCATGCATCCGGTTGGGCCAGGAGCAGGTAGCCACCCGGGCGCACCATCGCCGCCGCTTGCCCGAGCGCGATCGCCGGGCTCGGGGAGCTGTCGATGAGGTTTATCGCCACGACCAAATCGAACGCTTCAGCCATCAATGGCGGGTTGTGGATGTCGGCACATAGCCAGCTGATCCGGCCGAGACGCGGTGTGGTCGGCACCGCCAACCGACGGGCTCTGAGCTGGGTGCCCAACTGGAGCTCAGGGACCGAGAGCTCGGGGCCCGACCATGCCGCCATCGCCATCCGCAGGGCCAGTCCACTCGCGTCGAGGCCAACAATGTCACAGGCCGACCTTGACGCCATTACATGGCTGAATCCACCAACGCCGCACCCGACATCGGCAACCAGGTTCAACTGGATCGGCAGATCTCGCAGGAACCGCTCGTACAGGCGGCGCGACAGAGACTGCCCCTCGCCGTAGTGCGAGACCCCATACATGCCAGTACGCAGCGCCAGTTCCCACCCGATGCTTCCAGGTTCGAGGCTTGCGATCCATCCGTCGACCGCATCCGCGTCGCAGAAGTCAACCGGAGCGTCCAAAGCCAGAAACGACTCGACCGCTCCGGGCAATACGACCGGGATGTCGGTGCCATCGAGCGTCAGGAAGACATGACCACATTCCAGATTCGAGCATCGCATCGTGTCCTGGATAATCGGCCAGGCATTCGGTGGTCGGCGACAACGCGGACAAATGAGCGACAACGGCGGCGTCATGTCGAGGCTCAAAGGAATGCTCCAGATCGTGCGGAAATGGTCGAGGATGGGGCCTGTGACAAGATACTCAGCCCCCAGCGGATGACACCGCTGAGCATGCGGAACCCGGCAACGATCCAGCCGACCGTATCGCAGGAGATGATGGTGACTCCGGCGGGTTTTGATGGCAGTCATCGGCGTCGGCGCTGCCGACGTCGCAGTGTCAGCCGCCGGCGACGGCAGGAATGATGCTCACCGTGATGCCGTCGCTGACGACGGTGTCGAGGCCGTCGAGGTAACGCACGTCGTCGTCGTCGACGAAGATGTTCACGAACTTGCGCAGGGCGCCATCTTCGTCGAGAAGCCGATCGGCAAGACCCTCGTGTGCAGCTTCGAGAGCGGCGATCACGTCCGAAAGGGTGCCGGACGGGACCTCGACCAGCTTGTCGCCGCCCGAGAGCGGGCGAAGAGTGGTAGGGATGCGAACAGTGACAGCCATAGTCAAAAGCTAACCGGAGTGGTCGGGATTTCATTCCGCGACCTACATTGGCGCCATGGCCGAACCCGCAGACGACTTCGGCGCACACCTACGCAAGCACTGGAAACTCAATCCTGATATTGCCTACCTCAACCACGGCACCGTCGGCGCTCCCCCGCGTCGAGTGCTCGAGTTCCAGCGAGCGTTGAGCGATCAGATCGAGGACAACCCGGCGCGCTTCCTGCTGCGAGGGCTAGACGACATATCCGGCACCGGCAAACCGTCGCGGATGCGCGATGCCTTGTCACACGTCGCCGGGTTCGTCGATTGCTCACCGGACGACCTGGCGTTCGTCGACAACATCACGGCCGGGGTCAACACCGTGTTGCGATCGTTTCCCTTCCGACCCGGCGACGAGATCGCCGTGACGACGCTCGGCTACGGCGGCATCACAAATGCTGCGACATTTGCCGCTCGCGCCTCGGGGTCGAATCTCAACACGATCGAACTGCCGCGACCCGGAGCGGAGCCGTACGAGTTCGTCGAAGCCCTCGACCGAGGGCTGACACCGGCCACCCGGATCGTCGTCATCGACCACCTGGCTGCAACAACATCACTCGTGATGCCGGTCGCCGACATGGTTGCGGCATGCCACGCCAAAGGTGTGCTGGTGCTCGTCGATGGTGCACATGTACCCGGCAACATCCCGCTCGACATCGTGGCGCTCGGCGCCGATTGGTACACCGCCAATCTTCACAAATGGGCGTGGGCGCCGCGCAGCTGTGGCGTGCTCTGGACCTCGCCGGCACAGCAGCCGCACCTCCGGCCGCTGGTCACGAGCTGGGGATTCGACAACGGACTGGCCGCCGAGTTTGATCACCCCGGCACACGTGATCCGTCGCCTTTCCTTAGCCTGAATCCACCGTGTAGGTGACCGGGGTGGTTGCTGCGCGTCCACCAAAAAGGCCTCCTGAACTGGGATGATGTTGATGTTCGAAGTCAACAAGTCCACAGCAACAGGAGGCACTTTCTGTGTTCCCAGTATCGCGCACAATCGACCGCTATGAAACGACCTTCGATCACGACGGACTGGTCGCCAACGCCGGGCTGATCATCATCGCCACACTGATGTCCCGGCTCGGACTCGAAGGCCTCGCGAACCGGTGGGTGCATACCGGGTCGTTCTTGCCGGGCCGCAAAATCTGCACGCTGATCGCAGCGATGGTCGCCGGTGCGACGCACATCGATCATGTCGACGTGTTACGTGCCGGCGCGACCCAGACGGTGTTGCCGTTCAAGGTGATGGCACCCTCGACGATCGGGACGTTCCTGCGCACGTTCACGTTCGGGTTCGTGCGCCAACTCGACGCCGTTGCCTCCCGGTTGTTGGCCAACGCGTGGGCTGCGGGTGCCGGCCCCGGACACGCCGACATGGTGATCGATTTGGACTCGACGATCTGTGAGGTGCATGGCCATCACAAGCAGGGCGCCGGATACGGCTACACGAAATGTCTCGGCTATCACCCCCTCGTCGCGACCCGGGCAGGGACAGGTGAAATCTTGTTCTCCAGAATGCGGAAAGGATCAGCCGGATCGAGCCGTGGCATCAACCGGTTCATCGACGAACTCGCCGGCATCTTGAAACGAGCAAACGCGACCGGGACCAAGACGGTCCGCGCCGATTCAGGGTTCTGGTCGTGGGAACTGCTGCGCACCCTGGACCGCCATCACATGGCCTGGTCGATCACCGTCACCAACAACCACAAGGTGAACGCCGCTATCGCCAACATTGCTGATGACGCCTGGGTCGATATCGACTACACCCTCGGCGGGTTCGCTCAAGTCGCCGAAACCACCTACCAAGGCGGCGGTCAACGCAAGAAGGATCGTCGCATCGTGCGGTTGGTGGTGCGCCGCACCCGCCTCGCTGATCAGGCTCAACAAGCCTTGTTCCCGGGTTGGAGACATCACAGCTTCATCACGAACCGCACCGACCTTGACACCGTCGAAGCTGACCGGTTCCACCGTCAACATGCTGTTGTCGAGTTGGCGATCCGCGAGTTGAAAGACGGCGGAGCAGAACACATCCCGTCGGGTCACTACCCGGCCAACGCTGCCTGGTTCGCCTGCGCCGTGATCGCTCACAACCTCGGCCGCTGGGCCGTGATGCTCGGCCACCACGAACCCGTCAACAACCGCACCATACGCACCCGAATCATCGCCGTTCCCGCCGTCGCGGTGAACCGATCCGGACGCCACACCCTGCGTCTGCCCGCCCGCTGGCCATGGCAAGACGACTTCACCACCATGCTCGAAAACCTGCGCGCACTGCCCGGCCCCGCCGGCTGAACACCGTCCCAGCGGTCCGACGCGCCGCAGACCCGACCCAGCGTCACCAACCCGACAGCACCCACCAAACCCGGATCAACACGCCCCAACACCGCACGAACCCACCAACCACCACACCCACCACGCCAACAATCACGACAGCTACCCCAAGACGCCAGACGGTGGATTCAGGTTGAGTGCCAGCGTGATGCGCTGCATCACGCAACCTGCTCGTGATCCTGCTCGTCGGTGACCGCACGGCCCGTGAGGGTGAGGAACACGTCGTCGAGCGTTGGTCGCCGAACCTCGACATCGAGCACATCGATCCCAGCGTCGTCGAGCGCCCGAATCACCGCCGGCACGACACGGTCACCGGCTCGGATCGGCGCCGAGAACGACAACCCGTCGTGCGAAGTGTCGATATCTCCCGTACACAACGGTCGCAGGGTCGCCAGCGCCGCTTCGCGATTCTCGGCGCGGGCGATCGACACCCGGAGACGATCCCCGCCGATGCGGTCTTTCAACTCGTCGGAGGTGCCTTCGGCGATGACGCGCCCGAGGTCGATCACGATGATTCGCTCGGCGAGCCGGTCGGCCTCGTCGAGGTATTGGGTGGTCAGCAAGACGGTGGTGCCGTCTGCCTCGAGCTCTTCGATCAGGCCCCACATCGCCAACCGGCTACGCGGATCGAGACCGGTCGTCGGCTCGTCGAGGAACAATACCGACGGCCGAGCGATCAGGCTCATGGCGATGCCGAGCCGTCGCCGCATGCCACCCGAATACCCTTTGACCACACGATTGGCGGCATCGACGAGATCGAAACGCTCGAGCAGCTCGCCTGCGCGGACCTTCACCTCGGGTTTGGAAAGATGAAACAGGCGGCCGACGAACTCCATGTTCTCGCGGCCCGTCAGGCGTTCTTCGACGGCCGCGTACTGACCGGTCAGGCCGATCCGCTGGCGTACACCATTGGGGTTGCTCACGACGTCGATGCCGTCGATCAACGCCTGACCGGCATCCGGCCGCAGCAGCGTCGTTAGCACCCGTACAGCAGTGGTCTTGCCTGCACCATTGGGGCCCAGCAGACCGTAGATCGCACCGCGCGGGACCCGAAGGTCGACGCCGTCTAGGGCGACCGCGTCGCCAAACCGTTTCACGAGGCCGCGCGCGTCGACGGCAAGGTCACCAGACATGTCAGCCAGTCTGCCGTCGGGGTGAGACGATCCAACCTGACGGGCTGGTTGTTACACGCTTCGAGCGGCGTTATCGAAACGTGTGTACTGGCCGAGGAAAACCAGGCGCTTGGTGCCGATCGGGCCAGAGCGGTGCTTGGCGACGATCACCTCGGCTGAGCCCTTGTCGGGAGAATCTTGGTGGTACACCTCGTCGCGATACAGAAACATGACGACGTCGGCGTCCTGTTCGAGCGACCCCGACTCGCGCAGGTCGGAGAGCATCGGGCGTTTGTCGCTGCGGGCCTCGAGGTTACGGCTGAGCTGGCTGAGGGCGACGATCGGAACCTCGAGCTCACGAGCCAGAATCTTGAGGCTGCGGCTGATCTCGCTGACCTCGAGTTGGCGGTTTTCGGAGTTGGTGTTGCCGCCCATCAGCTGCAGGTAATCGATAACGATCAGGCCGATCCCGCCATAGCGAGCCTTGAGGCGGCGGGCCTTGGCGCGGATCTCCATCACCGTGACGCGCGGGTTGTCGTCGAGAAACAATGGCACCTCGAGGCGGCCGATCGCCTTGCCGATCTTGGCCCAGTCGGCCTCGGCCAGCTTGCCGGTGCGGATCTTGGTGCTATCGACACGCGCCTCGCTGGACAGGATCCGCTGAGTCAGCTCTTGATGGCCCATCTCGAGTGAGAAGACGAGCACTGGCTTGGTGGAGTGCTGCGCCACGTGGGCGGCCATCCCCAACCCGAACGCCGTCTTTCCCATGGCTGGCCTGGCGCCGACGATGTAAAGGGCGCTGGGTTGTAGACCCGACAGCAGCTCGTCGAGGTCTTGGTAGCCGGTCGGGACGCCGGTGATGATGTCGCCGCGGTCGTAGGTTTCCTGCAGGTGATCCATCACCTCCGGCAACAACTCTTCGATCGTGCGGGTCGAGTCGGTAACCCGTTGTTCGGCGACATTGAAGATCTTGGTCTCGGCCTGATCGAGCGCCTTGATGACATCGTCGGGTTCGCTGTACGCCAGTTCGGCGATGTCACCGGCGGCATAAATCAGCTGCCGTAGGAGCGCCGTTTCCTGAACGATCTTGGCGTAATGGCCGGCCGACGAGATCGCCGGCGTGGCGTTTTGTAACTCATGCAGCGCCTCGGGGCCCCCGACCTCGACCAGCAGACCAGCTCGACGCAGCTCGTCGGCGACGGTGACGGTGTCAGCAGGTGAGGCACTTGAATACAGCGCACGGATGGCGTCGAAGATGTGGCGGTTGGCGGGGCGATAGAAGTCTTGTGGATTGAGCCCCATCTCGCTGACGACACCGATCGCTTCGCGCGACAACAGCATCGCGCCAAGCACCGACTCTTCGGCGTCGATGTTGTGAGGAGGCACGCGACCGCGACTCGATGACGAACGGCCGCCCTGCGAGCCGCGTTCATCACGTCGAGAGCCGCCGCCACCGCCAGTTTCGATAGGGAAATACTCGTCGCCGCTCATGGGGACTCAACCCTGCCTCAGATCGGCTGTGTGGAGGAAGGGGTACAAGTCGATGAATGTCGGGGATAACCCCCCGGTACAAACCTGTGGACGGCCGGTGGAGACATGTGGACAAGTGTGAACGAAGGGTGTGTCAGCTACGACTTATGGGAGCATCAACGCTGGCCTGAACGCGGATCGACCCCACATCTCGCGATGCGGGGTCGATCAGATGTTGTGTCGGTTGGACGAGCCAGCCAACGATCAGGAGTCGGAGACGACCTCGATCGTGATCGGGAACGACACGTCGGCGTGCAGCGCAGCCGTGACGGTGTGCTGACCCGTGGTCTTGATCTGCTCGTCGATGTGGACCACCTTGCGGTCGAGCACGATGCCGGTCTGCTCCTCGATTGCAGCGACGATGTCGCTCGAGGTGACCGAGCCGAACAGCTTGCCTTCGGCGCCGGCCTTGGCCGGTATCGAAAACACCTTGGGCACCAGGGTCGAGGCCACCGTGGTGGCAGCATCGCGGTCGCTGGCATCGCGCAGGTCGCGGGAACGGCGCATCTTGGCCGCTTGCGCAACAGCACCGGCTGTGGCCTTCATTGCCTTGCCCTTGGGCAGCAAGAAGTTGCGAGCATGACCGTCGGATACTTCGACGATGTCACCGCGCTTGCCGAGACCAACGACGTCGGAACGGAGAATCACCTGGATCATGAGGCGTCGCTCCCCTCGGTCACGGTCTCGACGACATCATCGGCAACTGGCGCGTCTTGGGCGGTGGCCGACGTGGCATCGACCTTGCTGTCAGTGCCCTCGTCACGCGGCGGACGACGATCGCGGTCGCCGTCACGCCCACCGTCGCGGCCACGACCGGGACGGCCCGATGACGCCACGCGCTTGGCATACGGCAGCAGCGCCATCTCGCGGGAGATCTTGATCGCCTTGGCGATGTCGAGCTGCTGCTGACGGTTGTTTCCGCTGACCTTCATATTGCGGATCTTGGCGCGGTCGCTCATGAACCGGCTGAGCAGGTCGACGTCTTTGTAGTCGACATACTCCACCTTCTCGATCAAGAGCGGGCTGGTCTTCTTCTTGTATTTGCGGGGGTTTTCAGGCTTCCCGCGGCCCCGTTGGGGTTTCTTCGCCATAGTAAATCAGGTCCTTCCTGGACGATTCGGTCAAAAAACGACCGGAATCAGGGTTTCAACAAATCAGAACGGCTCTTCGTCGCCGTAGACGGGATCGGATGGGCGAGCTGCGGGAGCGGGAGCGGCAGCAGAACCGCCACCGGAACCGCCACCGGAACGCTCGGTGCGCTCGATGCGGGCCTGCGCCCACCTCAGGCTCGGAGAGCACTCATCGACATCGATCTCGATCGAGGTGCGCTTGTTGCCATCGCGGTCTTCCCAGTCACGCGAGCGGACCGAGCCGGTTACGACGACACGATTGCCCTTGTTGATCGAGGCGGCGATGTTCTCTCCGAGATCACGCCACGCGGAACAGTTGAAGAACGATGTGTCGCCGTCCTCCCACTCACCGTTGGGATTGCGGCGGCGGGGTGTCCACGCAATACCGAACGAGCACACTGCTGCGCCGCTGGTCGTGAATCGCAACTCTGGGTCGCGGGTGACGTTTCCGATGATCTGTATGTAGTTGTCCGTAGCCATGCCTGGCTCCCTTCGTGGGTGCTGCTCGACCGAGGTCAGGCAGCGGGGACCACCATGCCACGGCGCTCGGCCTCGGCATCTGGTAGTCGGATGAGCTTGTGGCGAACGATGTCGTCCGCGAGGCGGAGCTGGCGCTCGAGCTCGTCGAGGGCGCCGCCGTTGGCGAGGCACTCCACCACGAGGTAGTAGCCGGAATCCTTCTTGTTGATCTGGTAAGCAAACGGGCGCTTACCCCACCAATCGGGCTTGCCGTGGACCGAACCCTCGACCTTGGCGATCTCGTCAGTGACGAATTTGATCCAAGACTGGGCTTTGGGATCTTCGACGTCACCGTCGACGATCACCATCAACTCGTAAGCACGCATCATGCGTGTTGCACTCCCTTCGGACTGCGGCAGACGCTCGGGGAGAGCACCGGCCTGAGGCCCCATCCATGTGATGGGGCAGGGTGAATATGACCCGGCAAGTGTAGCGGCGCCCCGACAAACATGCTCTCAGCGTGCACGAGGGGTGTGACAGCCATGATGGTGAGCAGATCACTGTCATCGATACGTGATCGGTGTCGGGCCGGTTACCGTAAACCGCCAGCCCGTTTGGGCGACCGTACTGGTAGAAACGTTGCGTGCACTCGGATACCCCGGAACCGCCCTTCGCACGCGGGAGGCAATACGTTCGGTTTGTTCGTCGACTCACCTCCCTGCACCCCCGGCTGTTCGTCACGGCAGTGTCCGGAGCTTTCTTGTTCGGCGTGTGCACTGTGGCCTCCAGCGTCGCCGTGCAGTGGGTGATCGACCGGGTCGTGGTGCCCCGGTTCGAAGTTGGCGACGTCGCAACATCCACCATTGTGGCCGGCTGCGCACTGATCATCGGGATCGGCATCCTGCGCGCTACAGGCGTCGTGATCCGACGCTCCTTCGCAGGGATGACCCAATGGCGGATCGCCGAGTCACTCACGAACGAGGTGACCGAGCGCTATATCGAGCAACCGGCCAGTTGGCACCGCCGCCAGAGCGAAGGCCAGCTCGTCGCTCGAGCGGGCGTAGACGTCGACACGACCGTCGGCGTGATGGCTCCGATTCCGTTCGCACTCGGCACGATCCTGATGGTGGTCGTAGCCGCCATCTGGCTGATCGCCACCGACGTCGTGATGGGTGTAGCGGCGGTAGCCGTGTTTCCGGTGCTGATGGTCGCCAACGTCATGTATCAGCACCGGGTCGACCGCCACTTCGACGATGCCCAGCAAGCGCTTGGCACCTTCGCGGGCGCTGTGCACGAAAGCTTCGAGGCGGTTCAGCTCGTGAAGGCCTACGGGGCCGGCCAACGCGAAACTGAGCGGCTGAGCCACCTCGCGGGAGTCATCCGCGACGCCCGCGTCAGGGCCGTGCACCTGCGCGGCACGTTCGAGTCACTGCTCGAGATGATCCCTTCGCTCACGAACATCGGTCTGGTGGTGCTTGGCGCCAGCCGGGTGCAGTCGGGAAACGTGACCATCGGCGAGCTGTCGGGCTTTATCTACATGTTCACGCTGCTCGTGTTCCCACTGCGGCTCGTCGGCTATGCGCTGTCTGAGTTGCCGCACTCGTACGCCGGCTACGCCCGGTTACGCGAGACCCTCGACGATCCGTTCGACCCCGACCCAGTCGCCGCGATCGGCACCACCACCGGCGACGTCGCCGTGCGCGTCGCACATGTGTCGTTCGCCCACACCGGCGAACCCGGACCGGTCGTGATCGATGCCTCCGTCGAGATCCTCACTGGCTCGGTGACCGCATTCGTAGGCCCAACCGGGTCGGGCAAGTCGACCCTGATCGACCTGCTGGCCGGGCTGCTGAAACCCACGGCGGGTTCGATCGATCTCGTCGACGGCCAACGCACCGTGGTCTTCCAGGAGGCCTTCCTGTTTGGGGGCAGCGTCCGCGACAACGTGCGCGTCAGCGAACATCTCGACGACGCACAGGTGTGGGAGGCGCTGCGATTGGCGTGCGCCGCCGACTTCGTCAGCGAACTCCCCGACGCGCTCGACACGCTTGTTGGCGAGCGCGGTGTCACGCTGAGCGGCGGTCAGCGACAGCGGATCGCACTCGCTCGTGCGCTCGCCCGTCGGCCCGACCTACTGCTGCTCGACGACACCACATCGGCGCTCGACCCGGCGACCGAACTTGCCGTGCTCGCCAATCTCCGATCGTCGTTAACCAAGACGACGGTGGTGATGGTCGCCTCACGACCGTCGACGATCGCCCTTGCCGACGACGTGTTGTTCGTTGAGCAGGGCCGCATCGTGGCACACGGGCCGCACGAGCAGCTGATGAGCGAGGTAGACGCGTATCGCCACCTCGTCGAGGCGTTCGAGACCGACCGCAGCCGGCTTCCCGGCACGGGCGACGAGTTCGGATCGGCCACTCGCCCGAATCTCGGAGGTGTCTCATGACCGAGCCGATGGGTCGATTCTCGGCGACAAGCACGATCAGCCGCGGACTCGAAGAGGCACCCGTTCTTCGCCAAGGCCTGGGCCTGACGTGGCTGCTCGCGGCATGCGGCGCCGGAGGACGAGTGGTCGTTCCGATCGTGGTGCAGCAGGCGATCGACCGTGGCATAGTCGGCTCCGATGACAGCATCGACGTCCATATGCGATTCGTGGTGTGGTGCGCGCTGATCGGTGTCGCTGCCCAGCTGGCCGCTGCGGTGTGCCAGCGAGCGGCGATCGTGCGCCTCGGTACCCGCAGTGAGCAGGCGCTCAACGATCTGCGGGCCCGCCTGATAGGCCACATCCACCGCATCAGCCTTGCCGACCACAACGAAGAGCGCCGCGGTGCGCTGGTGGCCCGCGTCACGAGCGACATCGAGACGCTCGCTGATTTCTTCCGATGGGGCGGCCTCGCATGGCTGATCGACGGCACCTTGATGATCATCGTGGCCGCTGTCATGTTGGCCTACAACTGGCTGCTGGCCCTGATCGCGATCGGCATCTCGATCCCCCTGTTCTTTGTCCTGCGGGTAGTTCAGCGTTACTTGGTCGCCGCCTACGACCGCTCCCGCGAGCGCAACGGCAACATGCTGGCAACCGTGACCGAGCTCGTCAGCGGTGCCGAGACGATCCGGGCCTACGACGCCGGCGACATGTTCGCTGGCCGCACCCAGCTTGCGGTGAAAGGCCGCGCCGACAGCCAGATCCACGCCAACATCATCGGAGCATTCCTGTTTCCTCTCGGCGAGGTGTTCTCGGTGGTGACGATCGCCACGATCGTCACCGTCGGAGTCGCTATCGGGCCAACCGGCGGACTCACCGCCGGTGCCCTCGTCGGGTTCATTTTCCTCACATACCGATTCCTCGAACCAATCGCCGAGTTCACCGAAGTGCTCGATCAGACCCAAACAGCTGTGGCCGGCCTGCGCCGGGTGCTGACCGTTCTCGACATTCCCGTCGGCCCACCCCCACCCGAGACACCGCGCCCGCTGCCGCCCGGTCGGTTCGATATCGACATCGACGATGTGACGTTCTCGTATCGCAGCCGTTCGGACAGCAGCACCAGCGACGACATCGTGCTCGATCGCGTATCTGTCCATATTCCCGCAGGTCAGCAGGTGGCGATGGTGGGTGCCACCGGTTCGGGGAAAACTACCCTCGGCCGTTTGATCGCCCGCCTCGCCGATCCGATCGCCGGCGACATCCGCCTAGGCGGCGTGCCGTTGGTGCTCGTCGACGATGCCGAGCTGCGGCACCGGTTGGTCGTCGTGGCTCAAGAGCCGTTTTTGTTCGACGACACAGTGCTCGCCAACATCCAGTTTGCCCGACCTGGCGCCACCCGCGCCGAGGTCGACCGCATCATCGACGAGATCGAGGTACGCGACTGGATCGACTCGCTGCCAGACGGCCTCGACACTCGTGTCGGCGAGCGGGGCGACTCGCTGTCGGCCGGCGAGCGTCAGCTGGTCGCCCTCCTGCGGGCCGGCGTCGCCGACCCCGATGTGCTAGTGCTCGATGAGGCAACCTCATCGGTCGACGCGCTCACCGAGGTGCGCACGTCGAGGGCGCTTGCCAAGCTGGCGGCCGGGCGCACCACGATCGCGATCGCCCACCGACTTTCAACGGCGGCGCGCGCCGACCGGGTGCTCGTGCTCGAAGGCGGTCGACTGGTAGAGGACGGCCACCACGACGATCTCGTGCAGGCGGGTGGCACCTATCAGCGACTGTTCGACGCCTGGCTGTCGGCAACGTCAACCTGAGTTGGGAGTTGTGAGGTTGGGAGTTGTGCCCAACCGACACGGCACGTCGAGCAGTTCCAGCGTGCTGCCCGCCAACATGCCAAGCCCACCCAGCCCCCCTTGATTACTCTCGACGGCGATCAAAAAATCGAACGGTGTCGGATACCTCAGGCAGTCATTCGTGACGCACGGCTCCATGTCGAACGATTCCATGAACTCGCCGCTGGGATCGTAGAACGCGATCGACAACGCAAGCACGGTGTTCTTCATCCAAAAACGCGTGATGTGAGGGGTGGGATACAGAAACGCCATGCCGTCGGCCCGCCCGAGATCGGTCACACCCATCAGGCCCCGACTGCGCTGTTCGGCCGACTCGGCCAACCACAAACACAGCTCGCACACGGTGCCATCGGCGGCGGTAACTGTGGCAGTCGTCAACTCGAATCCGACAGGTAGCACATCCTCCGCGACCAAATCGTCTGATGTCGTCGTGCTGACGTCGCTCACGCTCGAGGAGGGCGCAGCATTCCGGTCGATCGACACCTGTGGGGTCGTCGGATCGGTCGAGGGCGAACCGGCACATGCCCCGGTGATCAAAACCACCACGAGTAACGACCGCCACATATCCGGAAGGCTAGACCGACCAAGTCGTCGCGTAAGGTGTGGCCATGACGTGTGAGTCGTGCGGGGCTGAGGTCGCCGGCGTCGAGCCAGTGCATCGCAAGTACGTCACGGTCGCGGCAGCCGACCGGGAACCGGCCGAACGTGTGCTGGCCGAGGTTGAGAACTGGTGTTTCGCCTGCCTCACCCTCTATCCACACGAACCGGCCTGAGGCCTCACCGTGCAACTGCTCCCCAAGGGTGCCACGCACGACGCGACCGTGCTGCTCGAGACTCGCGGTATCCGCGCCTTCGGTGATGGGCTGATCAGCGTCGTCTTATCTGCCTATCTGGTGGCACTCGGCTTCTCGAGTGCCCGGATCGGCATCCTCGTGTCGGTCACATTGCTCGGCTCGGCGGCGCTGACGTTGATCGTCGGCCTGCGGGCCAACGCTTACCCGCGGCGGCGGCTGCTCAGGCTGGTGTCGCTTTTGATGCTGACCACCGGCATCGGGTTCGCCGTCTTCACCGGATTCTGGTGGCTGGCGCTGGTGGGAATGATCGGCACGCTCAACCCCAGCAGTGGCGATGTCAGCGTGTTCCTACCTACCGAGCAGGCGTTGTTACCGGCCACAGTGTCCGATGCCGACCGCACGGCTCTGTTCGCCCGATACGCCCTGATCGGGTCATTGTTGGCCGCCTTTGGATCGCTGTGCGCCGGCGTGCCGGAGTGGCTGGGCGAGCGCTGGGGATGGACAAGCGCCGCATCGCTGCGCATGACATTCGTGCTGTACGCCTGCCTGGCGCTGATCGTCTTCATGAGATACCGCTCGCTTTCGAGTGACGTCGAACCCACCAATCTGGCCCCCTCCACCCCGCTCGGGCCCTCGAAGTCGGTCGTGTACCGCCTCGCCGTGCTTTTCAGCCTCGACGCATTCGGTGGCGGTTTCGTCATCACGGCGATGCTCGTGTTGTGGCTGCACAACCGCTTCGATCTCTCCGTCGCGGTCAGCGGCGCCGTATTCTTCTGGGCCGGTGTGTTCTCGGCGTTCTCGGCGCTGGTGGCCGTACGCGTCGCCAAGCGGATCGGGCTCGTGCGAACGATGGTGTTCACGCACCTTCCCGCCAACGGGTTCTTGATCCTGACCGCGTTCATGCCGAACGCGCCCCTCGCGATTGCCTGTCTGCTCGCACGCTCGGCGTTGTCGCAGATGGACGTACCGGCGCGCACGTCGTACGTGATGGCTGTCGTGTCGCCCGAGGAACGGCCGGCGGCGGCAAGTGTCACGAACGTGCCACGCAGCCTGGCCGCAGCGCTGCCACCGTTTGTCGCAGGCTGGCTATTGCATCTCACCACCTTCGGGTGGCCACTCGTGATCGGCGGTGGCGTGAAGGCGATCTATGACCTACTGCTGTTGCAGCAGTTCCGCGACCATCGACCGCCCGAGGAGATGTGAGCGAACGGGTGTGAACGCGTTGCGGTCGAGTGCGGTTGAGGTCGTAGGTTTTACCGCATGAGGTTTCGTTATCTCGATTACGAAGCCAGCCGCCAGATCCCCAACATCGTCGTCGACGGCTCACCGAACGAAGCATCGGTGCTGGCACTCTCGCACTGGCCCGGGATCGCCTCCCCGCCAGGCCTCGCTCGGGATCTTTCGGCTGAGATGGCATTCGCCTACCTCGCCGATCCGGCCCGGCACGAACCAGCCGAGGTCGTCACCAACAACCACTTCGATCAAGACGGCCTGGTGTCGATCCACGCCCTCGTCGAGCCGGAGCAATCGCTCGCCCAGCGCGAGCTGCTGATCGACGTGGCCGCCGCCGGTGATTTTGCGACCTACCGCGATCGACGAGCGGCCCGCGCATCGATGGTGCTGTCGAAACTCGCCGAGGCCGAGACGACGTGCACCTACAGCGAGTTCACGGACCAGCTCTACGCCGAGCTGCTGCCCCAGCTGATGACCATCGTGCTCGACAACGACCGGTACCGCGAGCTGTGGGCCGACGAGGACGACCAGTTGACAGCCAGCGAGCAGGCAATCACGTCGCGGGCCGTGATGATCGCCGAGCAACCTCAGATCGATTTGGCGGTGGTCACGATCGACCCCGATCAACCGGTGCGGCACGGCCACCGGTTCGGCGGCGACAGCTTCGAAGGCTTGCACCCGATGGCGATCCACAATGCCACCGACCGGTTTCGGTTGCTGGTCGTGCATGGCCGCCGCTACCGGTACGTCGACCGCTACGAGACCTGGGTCCAGTACCGGTCGCGGCCCGTGCTGGCCAGGGTCGACATGCGCCCATTGGCCGAGCAACTCACGGCGCTGGAAACCGGCGGCGTCAGCTGGACGGCCGGCGACCCCGGTGGCCTGTCACCCGAACTGAGCCACGACGGCGAATCGACGATCGACGCGACCGAGCTACTGCAGCTCGTCACGACCACGTTGTTCAGAGCTTGACGACACTGCGGCCGATTGCGTTGCCGGCGAGGATGTCGGTCAGCACCGTGTCGAGGTCGTCGAGCGTGACGTCGTGGCCGATCTGATCGAGATTGCTCGGCTTGAGATCGTTCGCGATCCGAGCCCAGGCAGCGCGGCGGCGTTCCATCGGCATTTCCACAGAATCGATACCGAGCAGGTTGACTCCACGCAAGATGAACGGCAACACCGTGGTCGGCAAGCCGGGGCCACCGGTCAAGCCGCTGGCGGCGACCGATCCGCCGTAGTGGATCTGCTTCAAGACGTTCGCAAGCGTGACCCCTCCAACACAGTCGACGGCTCCGGCCCACAGGGTCTTTTCGAGCGGGCGGCGGCCCTCCTCGGACAGAACGTTGCGGTCGATGATCGAGCTGGCGCCAAGGGCGGTTAGGAAATCGGCCTGTTCCGGTTTGCCGGTGCTGGCGATGACCTCATAGCCGAGGTTGGAGAGGATGTCGACCGCCGTCGAACCGACGCCACCGGTCGCACCGGTGACCAGGATCGGGCCAGAATCTGGCGTGATGCCGTGGTCTTGGAGGGCGATCACCGACAGTGCGGCAGTGAAGCCACCCGTGCCAACCACCATCGCTTCACGGGACGACAAGCCGTCGGGCAAGGCGACCAGCCACTCGGCCGGCACCCTGGCATACTCGGCATAGCCGCCATGCCGGGCGACGCCGATCGCGTTTCCGTGGGCGATCACCTCGGTACCGGCGGGCATACTCGGGGTGTCCTCGGCGAGTACGCCGGCCAGATCGACGCCAGGAACGATCGGTGAGATGCGTGCGACGCGTCCGGCCGGCGTGGAGGCGAGCCCGTCCTTGTAGTTGACGCTGGACCACTGCACCTTGACGAGCACACCATCGGAGGGCAGGTCGTCAGCCGACATGGTGACGACTCCCCGTTCGACGGCTTCGCCCTCGGTGACGGCCTGGAACGCGCGAAACGATGCTGCAGTCATGGTCTGCGACGCTACCGGTCGCGCCAGCTCGGTGACGTGGCGGGCAGCGCCGACCACCCGCGGCAGGGTCAGCGGCAGGGTCAGGGTCAGGGTCAGCGGACGAAGTTGTCGGGGATGATCAGGTCGTCGGGGCTCAACTCGTCGATCGACGACTTGCCAAGACCGAGCAGGTTCGAGTCGATGCCGCTGCGAAGAACGTCGAGCACGTTCTCGACTCCGGCCTGCCCATTGGCAGCCAAACCCCACAGATAGGCGCGCCCGATCATCACAGCCTTGGCGCCCAATGCGAGCGCCTTCACGACGTCGCTGCCGCGACGAACTCCGCCGTCCATCACGACCTCGATCTGGTCGCCGACCGCTTCGGCGATCGCCGGCAGCAAACGAATCGGGGCAGGTGTGCCATCGAGATTGTTACCACCATGGTTCGAGACCGAGATCGCCGTGGCCCCGGAGTCGACCGCCCTACGTGCCTCGTCGACTCGACCGATGCCCTTCACCATCAGCGGACCATCCCACTGCTCAGCGACCCAAGCGACGTCTTTCCAGGTGGCCGGAGTTGTGCCCCACCACGTGCCGTAGGCATCGAAGAAGTGCGGCGCCGACTCGCCGATCGCGGTGAAGTTGGGCACATCGAGAGCGGGAATCTGACCCGATCGCAACCACTCCAATAACCATGCTGGACGCATCAGCGTTTCGGGTGCATGTTTGATCAGCGTCGTCAGCTTCGTGTCTTGGGGAATTTGTGGACTGCCCCAATCGCGACTGTGCACAAACGACCAGTCGAGGGTGAGGATCAGGCCGCACGCCCCAGCCGACTTGGCGCGCTCGATGCGGGTGATTATCGAGTCGCGGTCACCGGCCCAGTAGATCTGGAAGAACGTCTGGGGATTGGCGGCGATGACGTCTTCGATCGGCTTGCTGGCGAACGAACTGAGACCCATCACGACCCCGCGAGCTGCCGCCGCCCGCGCTACCGCGATCTCACCGTCGGGATGTACGGCCTGAACGCCGGTCGGTGAGATGAGAACGGGCATCGCCATCGACTGGCCCATTACTTCGGTGGTCATGTTGCGGGTCGGCGACTGACCGGCCGTGATCGGCCGCACCCCGAGTTCGGCGAACGCCGCCTCGTTATCGCTCATCGACTGCCCCCGCTCGGTACCGGCAATCAACGCGCCATAGACCGACTTGGGGAGCTTTCGTTTGGCCCGCTGTTGTGCAACCGCGACCGATTCAAACCATGAGTTCGCCACACGGCAAGGTTACGTGTCGAGCGCTCCCCCCACCCGAACGCGTGAACAAGTTGCGCACATAGTCCGCAGTCTGTTCACGCATTGCGGGTGGGTCTGGCTGTCAGGCGACGAAGCTGCGAGTCCGCATCGCGATCAGATCGACGATCTCGTCGATCGTTTCATCGAATCGTGCATCGAGCTCGACATCGGTGACGCGATCGACCTGCCAGCCGACGCGACGAAGCCCCCGGTCCCTTCCTTTGTCACGCTGAGCATCGAGACGGCCGCCGTGCCATGTGACGTGGTCGATCTCGAGCGCCCAACGAACCTCTGGCAACGCCGCGTCGGGATGAATGACGATGCCGTTCGCCAAGCGGACCGGGAACTGACGAACCAGCCCGACAACACCGCGCCGCTCCAAGCCCTGCAGGGCGCGAAGCTCGAGTCCTGATCCGGCAGGACGTTGCCAAACCTGACGCTGGCTCAACACCCGATTTACCCGGGCCAGACCCGGACGACCACGAGAGCTCATCCGACGCCGCATCCGCCACAGTGTGGGTACCGAGGCGTGATGGTCGAGTACCCACTCGGTCAGCATCTCGAACCGTTCGTCGTTGAGGTCGCGAGCGCAATCGAACCAAGCCCTGGCCGGACTGGCGACACGAATCCCATCCGGTCGGACCGACCAGTCGTCGGCTTCGAGCACGTTGGTCCGCCTGAGCTCGACCCCCCGGGTGAGCGGTGTCCGATCGTGTTCGACCAACACAACCGGTTGCAGTGGCCGGAACACGTGACGGAAACCCCACAGCCGAGCAGCGGCCGGTCCCGTTACCACGGCCCGCGAATCAGCGAGGCAGGCAGCAACGCATCGAGCCTCGAAGCTGTCGGTGGCGACGGCGTGGCGATACACCCCCTTGTGGACCCGGATCAGCACCTCCTGGGTCACCATCCGCCGAATCGAGTGTTGCGTGAAACCATCGACAAGCAACTGTTCGGTGGTGACCACGCCGTAACGGGTCGTGACGACACGGGCAAGTGTCGCTGATAGCTGGGGCATGGGCCTCTCCCTGTCGAGTCATCGAGGGGACCGAGATCCGAGGCCGGTGGTGCAGCGCCCCCAACGTACCCTTCACCGTCGCAAACCCAACCCACCACCGGAACGCGTGATGAGTTTGCGCACATAGTGCGCAAGTTGTTCACGCGTTCAGATCGGGAGGATTCGCAGGAGGTGGTGCCAGCGACACTCGGTGCACGCCTCGACGACATACGCCGTCAGCTCGCCGCCGGCATTCGCCCCAAGTTTGCGGAGCTCCTTCTTGGTGGTCACACACCGGCCCGAAGCGGGCAGCCGATGGCCGAACACATAGGTCACGATCCGCAGCTTGCCGTCGTCGCAGATCGGGCAATCAGCAGTTGTCTCGGTGCCGACATTGCGCGCAGCACGGATCAGTTCGGGGTGCGCATCGCACACCTCTGTGCGGCTGATCCGACCCAACCGGACCTGGTTGATCAACATCCGCCTCGCCAGCCGGTGATCGACGATGCCGCGCCGTTCTGATCCATGGCGCAGCACCCCGACCGAGAAACCCATCACTTCAGGCTAGCGATACGCCAGACTAGACCTCGTGACGACCACCGCCATCTCCTTCGGCCGCGATATCCCCGACGATCTCGAGCTTCGCCTGTGCGGCGATATCAGCGACGGTAAACGCGCGCTCGAGCTCGGTATCAGTCGCCAGTCGAACGCAGTCGCCTTCGCTCTGGCCGGCGCAAAGTCGATCGCTGTCGACCCCGACGCAGCCGCCGTCGAACGGCTTCGCCAGGCGGCCGCCGGCGCCGAGGTCACCGTCGAGTGTCACGTCAGCGATCTGGCCGACCTCGGCTTCGCCACCAGCGGTTCGTTCTCGCTGGTCGTCGCCAACCACACCCTCGTCGGCGTCGATGATCTCGGCCGTCAACTGCGTCAGGTGCACCGGCTACTGAAGGCCAGTCACCCGTTCGTGATCGCCGTCCCGCACCCGTTCGCCGGCGTGCACACGACCGATCAATACGGATCAAAGGTGCACCCTTACGGAACGGTTGGTCGCACGATCGGCGACTGGCATCTGCAACTCGGCCGCGCCAACTTCCGTGTTGACCACATTGTCGAACTCGGCGTTAGCGAGATCTCGCCCGTGCCGACCACGCTCGTGATTCGGGCCCGTAAAGAGGGCGACTGAGAAACGGCGCGTCATATACGCCGGCTGCGATGTTGATCAGACTCCGGCGCGTTCGGCCTCGACCAGCGCCGCTGGGCGAGGGCGGCCGAACAGATAACCCTGTCCCCGATCGCAACCGAGTTCACGCAAACGGCTGAGCTGCAACGGCGACTCGATGCCTTCCGCCACGACGTGCAGCCCAAGCGACTGACCGAGTCGCACGACGGCCTCGACGATCGTCGAGTCCTCCTGCTCGATGCCGAGACCCGCTACGAACGACCTGTCGACCTTGATCGCCTCGACCGGAAACCGCTTCAGATAAGTCAGCGACGAGTACCCGGTGCCGAAGTCGTCGACGGAGAGGTGCAGGCCCAGGCTGCGCAACTCACGGAGAGCGACCGTGGCAGCCTTCACATCGGCGAGGAGGGCGGTCTCGGTGATCTCCAACCACAACGAGTCAGCATCGATCCCGGTCTGCGCCAGAGCGTCGGTGACGGTGTCGTAGAAGTTGGGGTCGACCAGCTGCCGCGTGCCGACGTTGACCGACACCGTGCAATTTGCAAAACGGTGACCGGAGGCACGCCATTGGGCAAGTTGCGCCAGCGAGTCGAACAACATCTGAGCGCCGAGGCCGACCAACAGCCCCGTCTCTTCGGCCAGCGGCAGAAACTCGCTCGGCGGCAACAAGCCCCGTTCGGGGTGCAACCACCGCGCCAACACCTCGTATCCGAGCACCCGCCCCGATTCGAGATCGACGATCGGCTGAAAGTACGGAACGATCTCGCCTCGCTCGATGCCGTGCCGCAGCTCACCCGCCGTACGCAGCGCCTGGACACCCGTCTCGTGACCGCCCACTTCAAACGCCTCGACACAGTCGCGCCCGCGCGCCTTGGCGCGGTACATCGCGGCGTCGGCGTCGCGCAACAAGTCGTTGGGCGACATTCCGGCCTCGTGGTTTGACGAGTACCCGATCGAGGCCGTGACGAACAGCTCATGTTCGCCAAGCACCACAGGCGGGTGTATCGCACGTCGAAGACGATCTGCGACATCGAGCGGCTCGCCGGTTAGCACGACGATGAACTCGTCGCCGCCGAACCGCGCCAACACATCGTCTTCGCGCAATGCCGACTTAAGGCGATCGGACACGATTTGAATCAACTGATCGCCGGCCTCGTGACCAAGGCTGTCGTTGACGACCTTGAACTGATCGAGGTCGACGAACAACACGACGACCGAATCGATCTCGGCGGTCGCCAGGCGGTCTTCGAGGAGGTGCATCAAATAGGCGCGGTTTGGCAATCCCGTCAGCTCGTCGTGTCGGGCGGCGTAGCGAAGTTGCTCGGCTGCGCGACGCTGTTCGGTTACGTCTTCGATATGGGTGATCGCCAGCATCACACCGTCGTCCTCGGTCGTTGACACCCTGGTGCGGGCCCAGATGAACTCACCGTCGCGGCGGCGGTAACGCTGGTCTATCCGGAACGAATCGACGATCCCCAACTCGAGTCGGGCACGGTGTGACTGGGCGGCACGCACGTCATCTGGATGGGTGAACTCGCGCAGCGTGCAGCCCACCAACTCGTTCACATCGCGGCGCAACATCTCAGCCAGCGATTGGTTGGCATCGACGATCCGGCCATCATCCAACCGCACCAACGCCATTCCGGTCGGAGCCGACTGGAACGCCTGGTGGAAGCGGCGCCGCGCCTGATCGAGCGCCCGGCTCTGCTGCTCACGCTCTGACACGTCTCGCAGTCTCACCACCAGCCGGCGCTCCTGGTCGAAGACCGGGCTGTGCCGAGGGAGATGGAACGAAGCTTCGACGACAACCCGCCGGGTCGCACCTCCGAGTACCTCAATCTGGATCGGCTCGACCTCGTCGCCCTCGAAAGCGCGTTGGATCGCCGCCGCCAACTGCACCTGCTCGTCGCCATCGGTGTGTTCGAGCAGGCTGCTGGTGACCAGATCACTGCGTGACAGATCGAACAAGCCCAGGGCGGCCGCGTTGGTGCTGCGCACGACATGATCGGCATCGACCAGCAATACCGCCTCCGGCAGCTCGTCGAGCAGGCGCCGCACCTCGCTTTCTGCAGCCTCGACCGCGTCGAGTTGGCGATGCATACGTTCGCCTTGGCGATGGCTGTTCCAGATGCTGGCAGCGAGAACGATCAATGAGACCGCCCCAAATCCGATCACCAGCATGTTCTCGCTACCGTTCACGCGAAGAGGTTAGGTCCGCGCCACCGGTGAGATGGGCGATACACGTTGTCTCACACAACGAACAACCGATCAGCTTCCTCGCTGCGCCCACCAGGCATCAAGGCGATCCTTCGACTCGGCTTCGCCGATCAACCCCTGTTCGAGACGAATCTCGAGCAGGAAGTTGAGCGCTTCGCCGATTTCACGTCCGGGCGCCAACCCGAGGTGATCCATCACCGCCTGGCCGTCGAGTTCGGGGCGGATCGCCGCCAGTTCCTCTGCTTCGGCGAGCGCCTCGATCCGTTCCTCCAGATCATCCATCCGCTTCGACAGGTGCCTCGCCTTACGTTCGTTGCGGGTGGTGCAATCGCAGCGCGTCAGCACGTTCAACTCGTGCAAGAGATCATCGGCGTCACGCACATAGCGACGAACGGCCGAGTCCGACCACCCCAACCGGTATGTGTGGAATCGCAGATGAAGGGCAACCAGCGCGGTGACCTTGGCAACATCGTCGTTCGAGTACCGCAGGGCGGTCATCCGTTTCTTGGTCATCCGAGCGCCGACCGCGTCGTGATGGTGAAATGTGGTGCCCTTGCCCTCCTGGTGATCACGTGTGCGCGGCTTTCCCACATCGTGAAACAAAGCTGCCAGCCGCACCACCCTGTAGTCGAAAGAAGGGTGCCCTTCCGGCTGTTCAATTGCGGGCCGCACGTTCTCGACGACAGCGATCGTGTGGGAGAGGACGTCTTTGTGACGATGAATCGGATCGTGTTCCAAGCGCATAGCCGCTAGCTCCGGAAGGAACTGGTCCGACAAGCCGGTGTCGTAAAGGAACCACAAGCCGGTGGCAGGGTGATCGACCGTGATCAATTTGTCGAACTCGTCGCGAATCCGTTCGGCCGAGACAATCTCGAGGCGCGTCGCCATGTCCTTGACGGCGGCGACCAGCTGATCCGTCGGTCGTAGCTGATAACCGGCGATAAAGCGCGCCGCCCGCAACATCCGCAACGGGTCATCGCTAAAGCTGACGTCTGGTCCGAGTGGAGTTCGCAGCACCTTGTTGATCAGGTCGACAGCGCCACCGTGCGGATCGACCAACACCGGGGTGTCGCCGCTGGTGAGTTCGAGCGCCATCGCATTGACCGTGAAGTCACGACGGCCGAGATCGGTCTCGACGTCGTCGGCATAGGTGACGTGTGGCTTGCGCGAATCGTCCGTGTACGACTCGGCGCGGAACGTCGTGATTTCGTAGGTGCGTTCACCAAATTTGGCGCCGATCGTGCCGAACCGCTCGCCCTGCGTCCAGATCGCGTGGGCCCACCCGGCGAGGCATGCCTTGATTTCCGGCGGTCGGGCATCGGTAGTGAGGTCGAGGTCGTAGTCGCTTCGCTGCGAACCGACCATCAGATCACGTACCGTGCCACCGACCAGGTACAAACGGTGTCCGGCCTTGCCAAAGCGAGCCGCCAGGGGGGCCAGTTCGGCAAGCACGGGAGCGAAGCGGTCCGGAATCATGGCCCCTCCAGGCTAGTGCCGCAACCGCCGAGGTTGGACCTGGAGAGCGAGCCGCCAGACGAACGCGGCCAGTCGTTACGAAGGAACGCCAGGTGAATCGGCGGCCACCCGGCTACCGTCGCGCGCGTGAACGGGTCGGCTGTGAGGACGCAAGACGAAGCATCGCGCATGTGGCGCCTGCGGCGTTGGCCCAACGACCCGACGGTGGCCCATCTGATCTTCGTCGATCACCTCAACTTGCCCTCAGCCGCTTCCGTCGAAACAGCCGTCGAGCGGGCACGTCGCACCGGCGCCCACTCCGTTCGTACCTCGGCCCTTTTCCCACGGGTCGCTGACGTGCTCGACTCGGTCGGATTCGAAACGATCGATCGACTCGTTCTGCTGCGTCGCGGCCTCGACGCACCAATCACACCTGACGTCACCGACGTTGTCAACCGTGCCCGCCCGTTTCGGGCATGGCACCTACCGCGCGCCGCAATTGTCGATCAGGACGCGTTCGGGAAGATGTGGGGCAACGACACCTCCAGCTTGCGCGAGATCCGCCGCGCGACACCGCACAATCGTGCCCGGTTAGTGCGCCGTGGTCGCGACATTGCCGGATTTGCTATCTCGGGGGCAGCACTCGACAGTGGATATCTGCAGCGGCTCTCGGTCGGCTCGGCACACCGCCGACAGCGGATCGCCCACCACCTGGTAATCGACTCGCTGCAGTGGATGTACGGCCGCGGACTGACGGCGGCGTTCGTCAACACCGGCGTAACCAATCAGCCCGCCCTCCAGCTGTATGACCGGCTCGGCTTCGTCTCCATCGACGACGAACTAGTGATCGCCGAGCGCCGGCTCACAGGGTGAGGCATCGACCATGAGAACGAGATGGTGACGCGATCGTGAGGCGAATCCTGCTTCTGACGGCGATCGCGCTACTGATCGGCGTGGTTGGAGCAACCGCGAGCGACAACCCGGTCACCTCGCGGGCCACGCCAGGCGACGGACTCGTAGTGCAGGCGCAGAGCTACGCCGTTACCAGCGGATCGATGGCGCATTTCGAGCTGCTCGTAAACGCCAACGTTCCCGAAATCGCGCCGACCACCACCACGACCACCACCACCACGACCACCACCACCACCACGACCACCACCACCACCACCACAACCGTGCCTGATGCTGGGGTCGTTTCGCCCAGCTCGACCGAGCCCCCTGGCGTGACGATCGTCGAGCCGCCCACCGTCACAACACTTCCGGCGCCAACAACCACCGTCGATCCCGGTCCGGAGATGACCGTTCAGATCCGCGCCCATCGCCGGCTCACCAGCCGAGCTGCCGTCGAGCTTTCGCTCGGGGACTCGGTCGGCCCGGTGATTGACATTCTCGAGTTCGAACTCAGCAAGGTGAGTCGTTTTGACAGCGCCACCGGACAACGACTACTCGAGCTCGACGTGCCGATCACGGGCGGCATCGCTGACGTAAATCGGCTCGACCTGCTCGAGCCCGGCGTTTATCCGATCACGATCCAGATCCGCCGCGATTCAGCGCTCGTCACCGCCCACACGACCTTCCTTGAAATTGTCGATGCCGCCGGCATCGGGCGCGGCCCGTTTCAGTTCAGCGTGTTGGCGACGATTGACGATCCCGGTCCCGCCCCCGACTCGACCGAGCTGGAGGCCGTCGCTGCCGGCCTGCGCGAGATCGCCGATCTGGCATCGGCTACGGGTGCTCCGATCGCGGTCGCCTTACCTCCTGGTGTCACCAAGGATGTGTTCAGCAAAGATCTCGAGGTGGCCGACCAGCTGACCGCCGCGCTCGACGCCAACGACGTGCTGATTGCCCTTCCCGATCACCCACTCGATCCCTCTGCTGCGGCTGAGAACGACCTGAACAAACTGTTCCAGACACTGCTCGACGAAGGTCAAGCAACGTTGTCTGAACTGTTTCCGATTCGCCCGGTGACACGCGGCGCCTGGCCCACACACGACCAGCTCACGCCGGAGGGTGCCGCCTTGCTCCGCGATGTCGGCTTTCCGATGCTTGTGGTGCCCTTCGACCGATACCTCGGCTACCAAGGCAGCCTCGTCGACCTGACCGACACCTCACTGCTATTGAGCGCCCGCCTGCCCGATCGGACGGTGATCCGGATGCTCGTCGTCGATCCGATCACCGAACTACTCGAGCCCGACAGCAACACCGGCAACTCACCCGCCGAAGCTGCTGTTTTGCTGATGGCCACCACGAGCGCCATGCGATACCAGCTCGATCCCGATCTGCGCTCGATGGTGCTCACCACCGCCGACCTGACCGCCCCCGACCCAGAGGTACTGGCCCACCTCGAACAATTCGTGGCCGAGCACCCCGCCTATTCGTTCCAACCGCTCGACCGGATCGCTGACATCACCAACATGTTTTTCGTCGACGGTCTTCCGGTCACCGTCGAGCTCGATACGCGAGCCTCGGTATCGCTGAAGGGCAGGGTTCAACGCCTCGACGAGACCAGGTTGCGGATGGCTGATGTCGAGTCGATGTTGCCAGACTCAGACGACCGACCAGATGGCTGGGAATCGACGCTGCTAACGGCTCTGTCCACCGGCCTGAGTGCCCAGCAAGCGAACCTTCTGGTCGATCAAGTGCTCGCCGACCTTGAACAGATCCGTCAGGCCGTTCGACAACCAGAAACATTCCCGTTCACGATCACCGGGCGCAACGCTGACATCCCGGTGCGAATCCCAAACACCAGCGATACGCCGCTGCGTGTCGTCGTGCGTCTCGCCGCCGAGAAGCTCACTTTCGCTGCGGAAGGGGTCGAGGCGGTTTTGCTTCCGAACTCGATCACCGCCGTTCCAGTGCCGGTAACCACCCGATCAAACGGTGTCTTTCCTGTACTTGTCGAGGTCGTCACTCCGGCCGGGAATCGGCTCACCGAGCCAGTCGAGTTGACTGCCCGGGTCAGCACGCTGACGGGCCTTGGCCGCGTTTTTACGGTCGGAGCCCTGCTGGTGCTGGCCACATGGTGGTTCAGTTACTTTCGTCGCCGGCGTAGGGCCGAGCGCGTCCGCGACGTCGAGATGACCCGCTCACGGCACCCGGCTCAACCGGAACATCCAGAACCCGAGACCACGCACGACGAGAACGACACCCACGGCGACACGGGGCGTTCCGAGGAGTAAGCTCGAATCTCCGTGAGCATCCGTATCGTCACCGACTCTTCCTGCGACCTGCCCGAATCGGTCGTGACTGCCAACGACGTCCGCGTCGTGCCTCTCTCGATTCGCTTCGGAGACGAAGAGTTCATCGATCGTGAGCAGCTTTCCACCAGCGAGTTCTGGGCTCGCTGCGCGCAACAAGACACGCTGCCAGAGACCGCCGCGCCGGCACCCGGCCAGTTCGAAGTGGCATATCGCGAACTTTCCGCAGACGGCGCCACCGGAATCGTCGTCGTCTCCCTGTCGGGTGCGCTGTCGGCCACTATGCAGAGCGCTGAACTGGCCGCCCGCTCGGTTACCGACACGGTTCCGGTCCGCGTCGTCGACAGCCGTACGGTCAGCCTTGGCGTCGGATCGATCGTTGTGGCCTGCGCCCGACTGGCCGCAGCCGGTGGTTCACTCGACGAGGTCGAGGCGCTCGCCCGCGACCGTGCCGCGCGTACCCATGTGTTCGGTGCCCTCGACACGCTCGACAACCTCAAGAAGGGTGGTCGGATCGGCAACGCCAAGGCACTGCTCGCCACAGCATTGGCGATCAAGCCGATCATCGAGGTGGTCGATGGGCAAGTCGAGCAGGGGGGCAAGCAACGAACCCGTTCGAAAGCCCTCAAGTTCCTGGTCGAGAAAGTCCGCGAATACGAGGGCCGGATCGGCGACCTCGCCGTACTCCAGGCTGACTGCAGCGATGTCGACCAGTTCGTCGAGATGTTGCGACCACTCCACAATGGCGAGATCATCATTGGTGATATCGGTCCCGTGATCGGTACCCACGCCGGCCGTGGCACGATCGGCATCGCCTTCGACGTCATCGACTGACGACGTCGCTGTCCCGCTGCGCATCCGCCAGCTAGAGCAATGACGGTTTCCGCCCGTCCAACACCACTAGCGTGACGTTCGATCATGCCCATGAGTGCCGCACCTCCCCCGCACGCGCCAGCAGGTGAACTGTTGGCCGGCCGATACCGGCTCGAGCGCCGGATCGGGCAGGGCGGGATGGCCGAGGTGTGGGTGGCGACCGACAACGATCTCGATCGCAAGGTCGCAATCAAGTGGCTCAAGACGAATCTTGCCGGCGACCCGGTGGTGGCCGAACGATTCCGGCGCGAAGCGATCGCCGTCGCACGCCTCAGCCATCCGAACATCGTCGCCGTACACGATGTCGTCATCCACGAAGGTCGCCAAGCGGTGGTAATGCAGCTCGTCGACGGCAAGAGCCTGCGCCAGCTGCTCGATTCGCAAAAGCGGCTCGGCCCCGAGCTCACGATTCACATCGGCGCCGCTATCGCCGGCGCCCTCGACGAGGCCCATCGCGCCGGCTTCGTGCATCGCGACGTCAAGCCGGGCAACATTCTCGTCACTTCAGACGGCCGCGTACTGTTGACCGACTTCGGGATCGCCAAGGGCCTGCAGGCCGGCGACGAAGACCTCACCAGCGACAACGTGATGATGGGTACGGCCAAGTACCTTTCGCCCGAGCAGGTGCGCGGACGCCGCCTCGACGGGCGGGCCGACCTGTATTCGCTCGGACTCGTGCTGTACGAGTGCCTCGCTGGGCGGGTGCCGTTCCTTGGCGAAAGCGATGCGGACACGGCGCTGGCCCGCCTCCAGCGCGATCCGACCGACCTCGGCCATCTGCGCCCGACACTGCCGATCGGGCTGGTAAACCTGATCCACAAGACGCTTGCCCGCAATCCGGCGCACCGCCCGCAGAGCGGAACCGATCTGCGCAGTTCCCTACTCTCGGTCGACACCACCCCACCCCGTATCGACGGAACCCCAGCCGATCCGCCACCGCGTATCGCCAACCCGCCGACGCGTGCGTTGGGCGCCGGGCCCGGCATACCAGGCGATCCCCACGTCAGCGCCGCCGTGCCGGTCACCCGCAAGTACGAGCCGCGCCACCAGCGAGCGACACCGACATCGCTGCCCCGCCGCGACAACACGCCGCCGTCACCATTGCCCATCCGCGGCATGCCGGCCCGCCAATATCAGCAACGTTGGACCCCATCGCTGGTCGTCGTCAGCTCGCTGCTTATCGCTGCGCTACTGGTGGCCGGCGTACTCTTCGTACGCGTCAATCGCGGAGATGACGGAAGCGACTTCACCGGCGGCACCGTGGCTCCGAGCGTCACCTTGAATCCCGGCGATCAGGCTTTGGTCGACCCGGCCGCCCAGGTCGATGCCAACCCGCCGATCGATGCCAGCCCACCAAATGCTGATGGCACCGTCGCGGCACCCAGCGATGTGCGGATCATGGGCGTGCAGGCCTGGGATCCCGATAGCTCCACCGGTGAAGAAAACAATGCCCAGGCGGCTCTTGCGCTCGCAGACGGCAGCGCCAGCACCTCATGGCCGACCGAGTGTTACCAAGACCGCTATCTCGGCGGCAAACGCGGAGTTGGATTGATCCTCGATCTTTCGGCGGCTTCGCCTGGCACCCTCACGCTCGAAACGCTCAACGCCCCGTACCAGATCGATGTCTACACCGCCACCACAGCGGGCTCGCCGGCCGACCTCGATGCGTGGAGCAAGGTCGGCGCCACCCAGTTCGGAGAACAGCCAGGGCAAGTCACCGTGGCGGTCGATGTTTCCGCAACCCACCTGCTTGTTTGGCTCAAAGAGCTCGGCCCTGACGCGGCCTGCACGAACGCCCACCCGTATCGGGGTCGGCTCGGAGAGATCTCCTACCAGCCGTGACCACGATCGATCGGTCCGACAGCGATCTTGTTGCAGCCGCTCAGGGTGGTGACACGGCAGCGATGGACCAACTGCTCAGGCGACACTACGGCCGTGTTCACGCCGTGTGCCGTCGCATCGCCGGCAGCACCCGTGACGCCGACGACGCCGCCCAGGAGGCCATGATTCGGGTCGTTCGCAACCTGGACCGCTTCGACGGCCGTGCCGCTTTCGGAACCTGGGTGTATCGGATCGCAACCAACACTGCACTCGACGAACTGCGCAAACGAAAGCGACAACCACAGCTCCACATCGTCGACGACGACGACCTTCGTGCGTCCAACGAGCCGGTCGACGATCTCGCTCACCGCCATATCGATAGCGTCGTCGATCGCATAACGATCGACCAGGCGCTTGCCGAGTTGCCCGAAGAATTTCGGACAGCTGTCGTCATGCGCGATGTCGGCGATCTCGACTATGCCGAAATCGCGGCCGCTCTCGATCTGCCGATCGGTACGGTCAAATCGCGGATCGCCCGCGGGCGTCGTGTACTGATCGAAAAACTCGGGAACCGCGACGACCCCGACGAACGTCCAAACAGCAACCCCATACAACGCCATGAATGACGAGCAGTACCTCCTTGCGAGCGCGTATCTCGACGGTGAACTCACCAACGAGCAACGTGTAGTCGCCGAAGCCGACCCGGACGTGATGTCCGAGGTCGATCAGATGCTCGCCGTACAGGCACAGCTTCGATCGGTCGAACCGCCATCGGACGCAGCCCGCGAGGCAGCCATAGGTGCCGCCATGGCCGCCTTTTCGGGCGCAGCGGTACGCCCCGCTCCGCCTGTCAACGCTGTCACGCGAACAGTCGCTTTTCGGCCTCGGCCGTCGTATACCATGTATCTCGGCGTTGCCGCATCCCTTGTGGCGATCGGTTTGCTTGGGCTGGTCGTGGCAACAGGTCTGAGAAGCAGCGACGACGACGCCTTCTTATCTCGTGTCGGCAATGATCAGACCGCCGACGAGCCAGCCGCAGAGTCCCTTGACACGGCGGCCGAGGCCGGCGATGGTCCCAGTTTTGCCGAGTCCGCCGAGTCCGAACTTGCCGACGCGGCCAGTAGCGCGGCGACTGCCCAAGAGTTGCCCGCCTCTGCCGGCGGCGATGCTGAACCAGCTTCAGACCCCGCCGTGGCGGCGGCCGAACCCGCAGCCGACAGCGAAGCCAACGTTTTGCCATCGGGGATCGACCCAACCAAGCCACTCACGACATCCGACGAGCTTGGCGCCTTTGGTTCGTATCTCATTGATCTCCGGGTCGCCCGTGCTTTGCCGGCGACACCCGAATCCCGCTGTCCGCAACAGGTCATCTTGGGGTCGACCCAGTACATCTTGGACGGTCTGACGCTCGACGTCTTGGTGGCGGTCGACGAACAGCAACGCACCGTCACGGCGATCGATCCAGACACCTGTGTGGCGCTCGTGGTCGGTCCACTGTTCTAGTTTGTCGTTCCGGCACTACAGTCTTGGGCATGCCTGGCAATCCTTTTACCGATCCCAACTGGGCTCCCGACCTGACGGCACAGATCACGACGCTTGTCGGCAACGTTCGCGACAAAACCACCAACAACGCGATCAAGGCAGTTCGTGCCGTGGTGTTCGGACTGCTCGGACTATTCCTCGGTCTCGTCACGCTCGTGTTGCTGCTGATCATTGCCACACGAGCGATGCAATCGTTGCTCGACATCTGGTTCGAGTGGGACAAGTCCGTTTACCTCAGCTATTTCATCGTCGGGGGAATCCTCACACTGGCGGGGATGTTCTTGATGTCAAAGCGGCATAGCGCCGAAGCCTGATCCACACCCCTGCACCACGTCCGGAGAGTTTCCATGGCCGACAACGTCCGCAATGTCATCATTATCGGATCGGGTCCAGCCGGCCTGACGGCGTCGATTTACTGTGCTCGCGCAAATCTCGTGCCGCTTGTGATCGAGGGCGAGCCGTCATCCACATCTGATCAGCCTGGTGGACAGCTGATGCTGACCACCGAGGTCGAGAACTTTCCAGGATTTCCTGACGGGATCATGGGCCCAGAGTTGATGATGAACTTTCGCTCTCAGGCCGTTCGGTTCGGTGCCGAGTTCGTTACCGCCAAGGTGACTCGTGTCGACTTCTCGCAGCGCCCGTTCAAGGTGTGGGTCGGCGACGACGAATACCAGGCCCATTCAATAATCGTGTCGACTGGCGCCCGTTCGTTGATGCTCGGCCTCGAATCCGAAGCCCGTCTGCTCGGTCACGGTGTGTCGACCTGCGCGACCTGCGACGGGTTTTTCTTTCGTGGCCACAACATCGCCGTGATAGGTGGCGGCGATTCGGCGATCGAGGAGGCCACATTCCTCACCAAGTTCGCCGACAGGGTCACCCTGATTCATCGCCGTGACGAGTTGCGCGCCAGCAAGATCATGCGTGACCGGGCGGTCGCCAACCCCAAGATCGATTTCCTGTGGAACCATACGGTTACCGAAATTCACGGCACTGACAAGGTTGAGGGTATTCAGGTCACCTCCACGGTCGATGGCAGGGTCCACGATCTCGACGTCACCGGAGTGTTCGTCGCGATTGGTCATCGCCCGAACACCGATCTATTCACTGATGTGCTCGACATGGAAGACAGCGGATACCTCAGCACTCAGCCCGACTCGAGCTATACCAACGTCGAGGGTGTCTTCGCCTGCGGTGACGTGCAGGATCACACATACCGACAGGCGATCACCGCTGCGGGCAGCGGATGTATGGCGGCGATCGACGCCGAGCGCTGGCTCGAATCTCAGCACGGCTGAGGTTCCAACAGGGCGCCTGGCCGGCGACGTTGGCCCAGATCAGTTTCAGCTGATCCCGTCGTTAAACCCTCCAAACGGTTGCGTTCTATACTTGTAACACGTTGTTGCACAGATACTGCCTTGGGTATCCGTAGACCCACCCATAGTTTGTTTCGGCTCGACGGTTGATCACCGTGGCGAACAGGGACCGATCGATGTCGGTCTGTGACTGGTTGGCGAGCGATGTCTGTGGTACGTTGTGTTACATCGTCCATGAGTGAGTCTACTAGAGCCCAAGACTTCGGCCGCCGGGCCGCCGTAGGGTCACGGCATGTCTCGATGCGCATTCCAATAGTGCTGTACGAGCGGCTGGAGGCGCTGGCCGGCAACAGCAACGAGACTGTGTCGCAATGTGCTCGACGACTGTTGTCAAACGGGCTGGAGTCTTCAGATCGGGATGCCATTGACGATGCCATTTCGGCACTGTTGCTGATGCGTAGTCAGCAAACGCAACACCGTCACGTCGAGCGACCCGACACTCCGATCGAGTCCAGAACGGTCAACGTCCTCAACGCCAAGACCGACCTGCAGCACCTGCTCGCCGACGTCGAACGCGGCGTCGAAATCATCATCACCCACGCCGGCACACAACGCGCCAGGCTCGTTCAGGTCGCCGGCTCTCTGCCGCCCAATCAACCAGCCCGGAATAGTTGACCACGGCGATCGGTTTCCGGTCGGTACACTTCCACCAGCCGATCAAAGCGGCGCTACTTTGCAAAGGAAACAGATCGATGGCCAACGGGATCACCAACCTCACCAGCTCCACTTTCGACGAGACGGTGGCTGCTTCATCGACACCCGTGCTGGTCGACTTTTGGGCTGAGTGGTGTGGCCCGTGCAAGCAGATCGCCCCGCTTCTCGAAGAGATCGCGGGCGAGTACCCCGACCAGATCCGAATCACCAAGCTCAATGTCGACGAAAGCCCAGACATCGCCATCCGATACAGCGTCATGAGCATCCCCACCCTGCTCGTGATTCAGAACGGCGACGTCAAAAAGAAGATCGTCGGCGCCAAGGGCAAGGGTGCACTTCTCCAGGAGCTCAACGAATTTCTCGCTATTTCCCGCTGACTCCCGGTCAGCGCGGCGAGGCGATCCGTGATCTACAACGCCGCCTCGTTGCCGCCGGGTACATGCCCGCCGGTGCCGAAGCGGGCCTCTTTTGCGATGCGACTCAAGCGTCGCTGCGACAGTTCCAACAAGACCGCGGCCTGCACCTGACCGGGATCTGTGACGAGGACACCTGGCGGGCGATTGTCGAGGCATCGTGGAAGCTGGGTGACCGGCTGTTGGTGCTGTTGGCACCAAATCTTCGCGGCGACGATGTCGGTGAGTTGCAGTCGTCACTGGCCCGAATCGGATTTGATTCCGGTCGCGTCGACGGCATCTTTGGGCCCGCCACCGAGCGTGCGCTCGAGGATTTCCAAAACAACTGCGGTCTGTACGTCGATGGCGTGTGTGGGGCGGCCACCGTACGCGCACTTCAAGTACTTGCCCGGCAAACTGGCAGCGGACCGGGAATCACGGCCGTACGGGAACTGCATGCCCTCACAGCTTCTGCCAGGTCGTTGGCTGAACTGCGGATCGTGATCGGCCAGTTTGGAGGCCTGAGCACCATCTCGCGCCAGCTTGTTCGATCGTTACGGCAACGCAGCGCTGCTGTCATCGCATCCGACGAGCCAGACTCGGCGGCCCAGGCGGCGGCCGCCAATCGATTCGCAGCCAACGTCTATGTCGGCTTCGAAACCAGCGGCAGCTCGGTCGCCACGATCCACTATTACGCGGTGCCACAGTTCGAGTCGGCCGGCGGCCGGGCGCTGGCGGTTGCAATCTCCGACTCGTGTCGATCAGCATCGATCGGCACGCAACCCGTGGTTCAGGGGATGCGACTACCTGTGTTGCGAGAGACCCGGATGCCCGCTGTGCTGCTCAGTGTCGGACCTGTCCAACAAGCCCTCGACGAGGCCACTGAGCTGGTGAAATCAATCGTTGATGCGCTTGAAGTCTGGGCCGCTGGATCAACGTTATCCACAGGTTGACATCGTCTCACCCGTGAGTCGACTGTTTATCCACAGATTTCTCCCCATCCTGTGACTCAAGGTCCAGCGCGGGTTCAGACTTTTGCCTCGCTCTGAAGTAGTTCGGTAGAGTTGATGTCCAAACTATTCGCCCGTCATCCGCCGATAGATCCGCTCGAGATCTTCCAAATCAGCGAAATCGATCGCTATCCGACCTCGCTTGGCGCCCACCTGAACATTTACGCGTGTCGCTAGATGTTCGGCCAATAATTGCTCGAGTTCGAGCAGACCCGGCGGACGCAGTCGCGTCGTCGGCGCAATGCCGGCTCCGTCGTGGCTGGGAGCCGGCACCTCGACCTCGATCGGAGAGGCAGGCGGCACCGGACTGCCGCCATTCTTGACCGCCTCCTCGACCATACGGACTGTCCAACCCTGCTCGACAGCGATCTGGGCGAGATTCTCTTGGAGCGCACGGTCGGGGGTACCGAGCAGGGCGCGTGCGTGGCCGGCCGTAAGGCGCCCATCCGCCAGTAGCCGTTGAATCGCAGGCGGCAGCCCAAGCAATCGTAGCGTATTGGTGACCGCAGACCGGCTCTTGCCAACTCGGTCGGCAACCTGTACGTGGGTGAACTCGAAATCCTCGATCAGTTGCTGGAAGGCAGCGGCTTCCTCGAGAGCGGTGAGGTCCTGACGGTGCAGGTTTTCGACGAGCGCCTGTTCGATCGATGCCAGGTTGTCGGCGGACCGCACGATCGCCGGGATTGTCACCAACCCAGCTCGTCCGGCAGCACGCAATCGTCGTTCGCCTGCGATCAGCTCAAACCCGGACTCGGTCGGGCGCACGAGAATCGGCTGCAACACCCCGATCTGCTGGATCGATGCAGTCAGTTCAGCCAACGATTCCTCGTCAAAGTGCAAACGCGGCTGGTTCGGGTTCGGAGAAACGTCAGAAACGCTGACCTCTTGCAGGAATGCACCGTCGTTTGTCCCACCCGGCTCGGCCTCGCCCGGTGGAATAAGTGAACTGAGACCCTTACCAAGCCCGCTACGCCGAGCCATAGTGCACCTCCTTGGCGACATCGCGATACGCGATCGCGCCTCGTGATCGTGGATCGAACGTGATGATCGGCTGACCAAACGAGGGTGCCTCGGACAGCCTGACCGAGCGCGGCACCACTGAGCGGACCACCTTGTCGCCAAAATGGGCTCGCACCTCCTCCACCACTTGGCCCGACAGTTTGGTGCGGGCGTCGTACATCACGCACACGATCGTCGTCACCTCAAGTTCGGGATTCAGATTGCGTTTGACGAGATCGACATTGCGCAGTAATTGACCGAGGCCCTCGAGTGCGTAGTACTCGGTCTGGATCGGAACCAGCACCTCCTTGGCGGCGGCGAGGCCATTGACGGTCAAGAGTCCCAATGTTGGCGGACAATCAATCAGCACATAATCGTAGTCATCGAGAACGGCCTCGATCGCCCTTCGGAGGCGAGTCTCGCGGCTGAATGCGGGTACCAACTCGATCTCGGCGCCGGCCAAATCCAGACTGGCGGGTGCCACGAAGAGATTGCGGACATCTGTCGGCTCGATGCAGTTCTCGAGCGGAACCTCATGCATAAGCACGTGATACATCGAGGTTTCGAGTCCTCGATTCTCGATGCCAAGCCCCGTCGAGGCGTTGCCTTGGGGGTCAAGGTCGACCACGAGCGTCCGGAGTCCGAGTTCGGCCAGGCATGCCCCGGTGTTGATGGTCGTGGTGGTTTTGCCGACACCGCCCTTTTGGTTGGCCACGGCAATCACGCGGGGAAGAGGGCGCACGGGGGGGCGTGCGTCAGCGGCTGCGTCCATGTCGACATTCTGGTCCATCAAAGTTCCAATCGCGCGGATCCTCGACAAGATCTTGGCCGTTGCGTGAGAGGTTTCACGGGAACCAATCGCGGCGATCTACGACCGCCGGATGACGTCGGTGCGGCTCGAGTGCGAACGCTGAGTGATCGAATGATGTTCCACGTGAAACATTCTCAACCGTGGTCGGTGAGACGCCGAAAGACCTGCACGGCGCCCACTCTCTCACCACGAACGCCCAGTTCAGCCAGTAGGTCGACGGGCCAGCGGTCACCTTCCGGGGGTTCGCTAATCAGGATCCGCCCACCGGCTCCGAGCACTCGCATGGCACTCCGTAAGGTGAACTCTGGAGGCCCGAAACCGCGAGCTGTAACCACGTCGAACTTGGCCACCGACGAGGTTAGAACCAGACGGCTCAACTCGGATACGTCTGCACACATCACGGTCACGTTGATCCACCCGAGCCCGATCACCGCTCGCTCCAGAAAGTCGGTGCGCTTCTGACGGCGGTCGAGCAGGAGCACGTCAATGTCGGGACGTGCGTCGGCGATCACCAGTCCGGGCAGGCCACCACCGCTCCCAAGGTCGAGCAGGCGAGCCGGGGCGGCCACATCAGCGATACCACGTACAAACTCCATCGAGTGCTCAACGGCTTGCTCGATTACGCGTTCCCCGAAAAACCCGAAACGCTGCGCTGAGCGCAGCGTTTCGAGCAGAACTGGATTCACGGTCATGTCTATGCCGGCGTGATGACCACCCGACGAGTCGGGTCATCCCCCTCCGAATGGCTGTCGACGCCGTCGATTCCGACGATCGCGTCATGCACGGTCTTGCGATCAGCCGACGACATCGGCTCGAGCGCCTTGGCGCTGCCAGACTCGATCACCGATTTGGCAACCGCAGAAGCGAACTGATCGAGAGCCTGGCGGCGCTTTTCGCGATAGCCGCCCACGTCGATTCGAAGCCGGGTGTCGTGGTCGCCAAGCCTACGCTGCGAGGCAACCCGCGCCAGATCCTGGATTGCCAGCAAAGTGCGGCCGGCTGGTCCAACCAGCAGGCCGAGTTCAGAGCCGACCACGCGCACCTCGAGATTTGTGTCGTCGACGTCGAGTTCTGTCGTTGCCTCGGCCCCAAATGCGGTTGCCAATCCACCCATAAAAGCCACAGCTGCGTCTCCGACCTCCTGGGGCGACACGGGCGATTCGTTGTGCTCGTCCTGACCATCCATGCGCTTGCTCTCCTTGTGTTGCTTCGATCGTTGCGGACGCTCGGCTCGTTTGTCGGAGCCACCACCATGTTGTGTGTCGTGCTCTGACACTTGCTCCGGTGAAGATCCACCAGATGCCTCTCCGCCGGCCTGACGGGGTTGGCGATCGGCGGGCTTCTTCTTGCCGGCGCTCTTTGTCCCCCGCGTTCCTTTGCCCTCAGCCTTCGCGTCGCGAGTCTTGCCCTCGCTGCGTCCACGCGGGCGGCGCTCCTGCTTATGCCGCACGGCGGCAGGCATCACCCGAACGCGAACCCGAGCTTCACCACGCATACGCCCGAACAGTCCGCTACGAGGCTCTTCGAGAACCTCGAATTCTGCCTCGTCGGCGGCGACGCCAAGCCGGTCCAGCGCCAGGTCCTTTGCCTCGTCGAGTGTCTTTGCAGTCGTTTCGACCCATTCCATCGGGTGGTCTCTCTTTCGTCTATTTGCGCTTGCGCTTGTTCGGCGAGCTCGGGCGGCCTGCCGACCGATTACTCGATCGATCCGAACTGCGCTGAGCGCTGGGGGTCGGCCGATTCTTGGGGGCCGTCGTACGCTTCGACGGGCTAACGGCTGCCGGGGGAGCAGCACGGTCCTTTGACCGAGGCTTGGGTTTAGGGGCCTTTTTGGCCTCCGCTAGATCGCGTCGGGCCTTGGCCAGCGGACCGCCGCCGGTGGCCCCGCTCCCACCATCCTGCTTGGATATCTCGCGGGCACGCTCGCTGGCGGCCTGCGCCTGACGGCCCAGCGATTGATCATGGCCATAGAAGCGCTTTGTGATGTACAGCTGTTGCAAAATCCGCAACAGCGACTGAACGATGTAGTAGACGACCAAACCGAGCAGGAAGAACACCTGAAACACGGCGAACACAACGGGTAGGTACTGCATCAACTTCTGTTGTGACTCCGACATAGTCGGACTGACGGCGGCGCGGGCAGCGACCATACGTTGCTGGAAGAAATACAGCCCACCAAGGAACACGACCAGCGCTGCGTAGATCATGCCTCGGGCGAAATCCTGGCCAAGCATTTCGGCCGGCGACAGCGAAAGGTCAAGCCCGAATGAGCTCATATGGTCCATGCGCACCAACGACAGGTACATCTCGGAGCTCTTCGAGACATAGCGCGGGAGGAAGCCGATTTCGACTCCAGGATCGACATTGCCGGCGTTCAGCACAGCTCGTGCCACAAGCTCGTTGCCGCCGATCGGCCGATAGGTCAGTCCACGCAGGATCCGATACATAATGATGAATACCGGCATCTGCGCCACCATCGGCAGACACGAGGCCATCGGATTGACCTTGTGCTCCTGGTAGAGCTTCATCATCTCTTCGTTCAGCTTCTGGCGGTCGCTGCGGTACTCGTTTTGGAGCTTGCGCATCTCCGGGGCCAGACGCTGCATCTCGAGCATGCCCTTGGTGCTCTTGAGGATCAGCGGCGTGACCATCAGCATCACGATGCCTGCAATCAGGGCGATCGAGGCCGCATAACTATGGGTGATTGAGTACAGCCAGTCCAGCAGGGCGGCGGGAACTTCGAAGACACCAGCGATCATGGTCAGTTTTCCTCACGAAGCGGAACAGGGTCGAAACCGGACGGCCCGAAAGGACGGCAACGCACCAGCCGCCGAACGGTCAACCACAGACCGCGCCCCGGGCCGTAGGCAGAAATCGCTTCGTGACCGTATTCGGAACACGAAGGGAAAAATCGGCACGGGGATGGCCGACCTTCGGCACCTCTCTGGTACCAAACAATCGCCCGCAACATCAGGCTCTGAACCCGTGCGCCGGGAGCTGTACCGGCCGAGACTCCACCTGGGCGAGCTGACTGCGGATCTGCTGGATCAATGCAACCATTTCGTGTCGCACCTGATCGAACGTCAGTTCGATCTGTTGTGGGCGAGAACCTATCAACAACAGGATCGGTGGAAGTAGTTCGGTTCGATCGAGCTCGCGCAGGATCGATCGCAGTCGACGACGCAGTCGATTCCGGGCGACAGCAGGACCGTAGGCGCGACCTATCGCGAACGCCACGGACGTCGCTGTCGAATCGGGGTCGGGACACCAGGAGCACCATAGGGCAGAACGGCGGATCCGCGTGCCCTCACGCCCCAGTCGGACAAAGGCGTGGTGTTCGCGGACTCGACCGATCAAGCGGAGAGTCGGGCGCGGCCCTTGGCGCGGCGGTTCTTGAGTACGGCGCGCCCGGCGCGGGTGCTCATGCGTGAGCGGAACCCGTGCTTTTTCGCACGTCGGTGAGTATTGGGTTGAAATGTACGCTTCACGTCGTCCTCCTCGAGAACCCGACCGGATGCAATGCCAGGTTGACACGATCTGATGCAGTGCCGTGATGGGCGACTCATCGCACATCTCGACCTGACAAGGCTACGGGCACCGTACCGCCCACCGCAACCAGGGACCGACATCACCAACAAGCCCACAGATCACACGGCATGCCCAGGTCAAGGCAGTGCGCCCACGATCTGTGTGATCAATCGGGTTACCCCGCCTTTCGGTGATGACCTGATTTTGATAAATGGCGACAACAGAATCGCTAGACAAGCGAGTTTTGGAGCACCGTTCGGGCGTGCTAGGTTGCAACGCCTGACCACGCCGAACGGGTTGTCCACACCTGTGGACAATCGTGTGGAAGTGTGTGGTTACGGTATTTCCCGGAGGTTCGAGTGAGTGATCAACTGGAGGTGTGGGCAGCGGTAGCGCAGCTGCTCCGTGCCCAGCTCACAGAATCGGTGTGGTACTCCACCTTTTCCGAAGTCGTGCCGCAGGTCAACGACGACCACAGCATGCTCATTATTCAGGTCCCCAGCACGCTGGCCAGGGACCGAATCCTCACCAGGTATCAGCCTCTGATAACCGATGCGATGGATCAGACCGGTGCCGGCGACCGTGTTTTCGACATCATCATCGGCGGATCAGAGCACACGGCCGAGGCAGGTACCGTCGGCGGCGTCGTTAGTTCAGAAGGCCGAACGGTGGCCTCTGTTGATCCGAGCGCCACCACTGCACGCCTCGACGACGCACTCGACGACGCCGGACTGAATCCCCGATACACCTTCGAAACCTTCGTCAAGGGTGCCTCCAACCAGTTCGCCCTGGCCGCTGCACTCCGCGTCGCCGAAACACCGGCACGCAGCTACAACCCTCTGTTTATCTACGGCTCTGCAGGACTCGGCAAGACCCATCTGTTGCACGCAATCGGGCACTATGTGCACAGCAACTATCAACATCACGTGGTTCGATATGTATCGACCGAGACCTTCATGAACGAGTACGTCGACGCGATTCGTTCCAACTCGATGGCCGGGTTGCGCCGCAAATACCGCGAGATCGATGTCCTACTGATCGATGACGTTCAATTCTTAGAGGGCAAGGAAGGGCTGCAGGAGGAGTTCTTCCATACGTTCAACTCCCTGCACGGAGCCAACAAACAGATCGTGCTCTCGTCCGATCGGATGCCCGACGCGATCCCAACACTCGAAGAGCGACTGCGCGGCCGTTTCAAATGGGGACTGATCACCGACATCCAGCCGCCCGACCTCGAGACCCGCCTGGCGATTCTGCGCAACAAGGCCGAACGTGAACGTGTCGAGGTCCCTGCCGAGACTCTCGAGTTCATCGCTTCAAAGGTCTCGACCAACATCCGTGAGCTCGAGGGCGCCCTGATCCGGGTCACCGCCTACGCCAGTCTGAGTGGAGCGCCGATCACCACAGAACTCGCTCAACAGCAGCTGGCCGACCTGCTGATGGATATCGAACCGAAACCTCGCACCGACGCCCAACTGCTAGACGAGATCGCCGGCATTCTCGGTTTCGAGGTCGAAGCACTCAAGGGCAAGAGCCGGCAGCGTCCACTCGTGACAGGTCGCCAGATCGCGATGTATGTCTTCCGTGAGCAGACCGATCTCAGCTATCCCAGCATCGCTCGTCTGTTTGGTGGGCGTGACCACACCACGGTAATCCACTCCGTCGAAAAGATCGGCCGTCAGATGGGTGAGCGTAAAGCGATCTACGAGCAGGTCACCGATGTTCTCCAGAAGTTGAAGTTGTGAGCACCGTGATCACGGCCAGCGACGCTTACGTTCGGCCGAGCGATCCACACGTTGACGCGTGCGCCCGGCGTGTGGACAACAGCTGGACAAGCTGGTGGCAATCGGGGGACAAAAGCTGGTCTTCCACAGAACGACATCCATGTCATCCGCAATCTGTGGATCATGGTGGACAACAGCGCGCGGCGTCGCGAACCCTCTACGCTGGACAAATATTCGGTTGTCCACAATCCACAGCACCTACTACTACTTCTAATTCGATACATCAGACAATGGGGAGAAGGGCGGCACTGTGAAGTTCCGTTGTGAACGAGAAATCCTGGCCGAAGCACTGGCCACCGCTGGACGCGCAGCGACGAGCCGAAGCGGAACGTTGCCGGTGCTATCGGGCGTTCGACTTGACGTCAAAGATGGAGACCTCACGGTCACCGGTACCGACCTCGAGTTGACGATCCGACTGTCGGTGCATGTCCACAGCGATCAGAACGGGTCGGCTGTTGTGCCGGCACGATTGGTCGCCGACATCGTGAAGGCACTGCCGGCCGGTGCCGTCGAGGTCAGCATTGCCGACGACGAAATGTCGATCAGCGCCGGCCGGTCGCAGTTCTCGGTTCGACCGCTGTCGCTCAGCGACTACCCGGCACAGGTCGAGCCCGGTGGTGAACCAGTGACGCTGGCCAGTGCAGAGGTCGGCAATGCGCTACGTCAGGTTGTCCGAGCCGCATCGACCGACGATGCGCGGGCGGTATTGACCGGTGTACTGATTGCCTCCGAGGATGACGGCCTCAAAATGGTCGCCACCGACTCATATCGATTGGCGGTTCGCAATCTTCCCCAATCGTCAATCCTGGCGACCGGACAGAAAGTACTGGTTCCCGGGCGTGCCCTCGCTGAGTTGCAGCGAATCCTGTCGGGTGACGACGAGTTGACCGTTCGTCTCGGCACCCGCGAAGCAGTGTTTGAGGTGGGAGCAACCCGTCTCACGACCCGCCTGATCGAGGGCGAATACCCGAACTACCGCAACCTGCTGCCGTCGTCGCACCCGAACATCCTCACTGTCGGCCGTGAAGCGCTGCTCGAGGCGCTGCGTCGTGTGAAGATACTCGCCCAAGATTCGACACCGGTAAGACTCACTCTGGGCGGGGACACGCTGCAGCTAACGGCAATCACTCAGGATGTCGGTAACGCCGCTGAAGAGATCGACGCCAGCTATGACGGTGCCGAGATGACAGTGGCGTTCAATCCCGACTATCTCGCCGCAGGCATCGATGCGATCGACGGCGACGAGATCACGCTCGCCACCATGGACCCAATGAAACCAGCCGTGTTGCGCGGCGTTGGTCACGACGAGTACCTGTACCTCCTGATGCCCGTCCGCGTCCCGTGAGCGAGGCTGGTTGCGGTCCTCGCTACGTTGCCCATCGGACTCGTTGACCGAAGTTGACCGAAGTCAACGTCGTCCTCGGCGCCTTGCGAGGACCACACCCATTCCTCGCTCACCAAGCTGATGCGCGACTAGGACTGCGGATTGGTGGGGCGGTCACGGTTGTGCGCCACGCGGTGAGCTGGTGATGGTTGACTTCCGCGTCGGCTCGTTGCCCGGGCCGTAGGGTTGCCGAGTCATGATCATCGAGCGGATCGAACTCGTCGACTATCGCAACTACGCCTCGGCTTCGTTCGTGCTGACCGGTGGTATCACCGCCGTGTTGGGTCGCAACGGGCAGGGTAAGACCAATCTTGCCGAGGCGCTTGCCTACCTGGCAACACTGACGAGTTTCCGTGGGGCTCCACCGGACGCGCTGGTTCGGGTCGGTGCCGACAACGGTGTGATCCGGGCCACGATCCGTGAGGACGACGGCCGCGAGGTGTTGATCGAAGCGGAGTTGTCAAGGGTCGGACGCAACCGGGTACAGATAAATCGTCAAAAACTGGGCCGTACTCGTGATCTGCTGGGGGTGATGCGGGTCAGTGTGTTCGCACCCGACGACCTGATCATCGTCAAAGGCGGACCGGCAGAGCGACGACGGTTCCTCGACGATGCCCTGGTGGCACTCAAGACCAGCTATGACGCGATGCGCCTCGAGCTCGATCGGATTGTCCGCCAGCGCAACAGCCTGTTGAAGCAGGCCGGTGGGCGCATGTCCGAGGAGATCGGGATCACACTCGATGTTTGGGATGCACGGCTGGCCGACGTTGGCGAGCAACTCGGATACGCCAGGGCGACGCTGGTCGCCCGGTGTCAGCCGATGGTATCCGAGGCGTATGAGCAACTCGCTGGGGAGGCCGTGCCGGTCGAGTTGGTCTACGAACCGGAGTGGCGCCGCATCGGTCTGGCCAAGGCGTTGGGCGAGTCTCGCCAACTCGACATTCGTCGCGGCGTATCGACGGTCGGACCACAGCGCGATGAGCTGACGATCAGCTTGAACGGCTTGCCGGCGCGTAGCCATGCTTCTCAAGGGGAGCAGCGCACGTTGGCGCTGGCGATGCGGTTGGCGACCCATCGGCTCGTCGCTGAACGCACAGGTTCGACGCCGGTGCTCGTGCTCGACGACGTGCTATCCGAACTTGACCCCGAGCGGGCGACGGCACTGCTGGCAAACCTGCCACTCGGGCAGGTGGTGATCACGTCAGCGTCGCCGCTGCCGGCCGCTGCACATCCTGAACGGATCATCCGGATCCGGTCGGGTACGATCCTCGACGACAGGACATCCGATGGCCAGCCGTGACCCCGTTCCAATCTCGAGTTCACTCGACGGTGTGATGCGGTCGCTGCGAGGCCCGACCCGGCAGGCGGTCGGCGGTCTGTTCGGGCGTTGGAACGAGGCGGTTGGCGACCAGGTCGCTCAACACGTGAAACCAGTCAAGCTCGATGGTGGCGTGTTGGTGGTTGAGGTTGATGATCCGGCGTGGGCGACCCAGGTCAAGTTCCTGAGCGTCATGATCACCGAGCGGTTGCAAACGGTTGCCAATGTCGCTGTCGAACGGATCGAGGTTCGAGTTGAACGTCGTGGTGCTCGTGGCGCGCGGCTGACCTAGAAACGTTACAGATGCCCCGCTAGATCATTTGGTTGTTTCTACGACCGTGGTGGTGTCGCCCGCCTCGTTGATGGCGTTGACCAGCCATTTGCCGAGCGGCGGCCCAACGACGGCTGTGAACACCATCATTCCGGCGATCATGCCGACCTTTACCTTCTTTGACTTCGCCTTCTGAGCTGCTCGGATCTCGGCCGCCCGGCGGCCTGCCTCGGTGGGCCTCGACTTGGCTGGCATCAGATGCGCCATGGGATGTTCGGGCTCGGCCGCACTGTCGTCGCTATGCGACGCCAGTGGCTCGGTTGCGTTCGGGAGCAATCGCGCGTTCGGGAGCAATGGCGCGGTCGGTGAGCTGAGCACGGGGGAGACGACCGGCAACGTAGGCACACCGGCCAACAGCACAGGCGAGGTGGGGCCGGTGGTGGTCATTCGTTCCGACGCCGGGGCGCCGATGGTCGGTGCGGCGCCCAGTCGCGGCGCTTCGCCGTCGAGGAAGAATCCGGTCGCGTCGGCGGAGACGCCGCTGGTGGGAGAGTCGTTGACGACCGTGTCACTCATGCATGGCTCATCGGTATCGGACACCCCTCACTTGAGCGGGATTTGACACATGCGAAATCATGGCGTGGCAGGCCGGGGTATTACCGGCATGATGGGAACATGTCGAACACCGAGGACTCCGTCAAGGCCCGGTTGCAAAGCGATCTCACCACCGCGATGAAGGCGCGTGACGAACTCGCCACGTCGACGATCCGAATGGTGCGGGCGGCGATCATGAATGCCGAGGTCGCTGGAAGCGAGGCGGTCGAACTCACCGACGAGCAAACTGTTGCCGTGCTGCGTTCGGAGGCAAAGAAGCGTTCCGAGTCGGCGGAGGTGTACGAACAGAACGACCGCCCTGAGTCGGCGGCCAAGGAAAGGGCGGAACTCGAGATCATCCAGCGCTACCTCCCGGCTGCGATCGGCGACGATCAGTTGGCCTCGATTGTCGATGAGGAGGTCGCTAACGCCGCTGCCAACGGCGCTGAGGGCGGCAAGGCAATGGGGATGGTGATGAAGGCGGTCCGCGAACGTGCCGGTGACAGTGCCGAAGGCGGACGAATTGCGGCGCTCGTGAAGGCGCGCCTCGCTGGCTGAGGCCGGTCGCTGGCCGCCTTGGCCACCACCTTTACGAAGACGATGATCGTCTTTGATCGGTCAGTAGCGGCAGATCGGGCGATTCTTCGCTGGTTGCATCCCAGAGATCGTTTTTTCGTTGATTCTTGGGCATTTCAGGACCGAATGCGTCCACCTCTGCGGCACCCCGCTGGTACAATGACATGATTGCAACTTGGCTCCTGGTCGAACGGATGATCGACACGAATTTCAGGGTTGGGTCGCCACTCGAACGAGTCGTTCGCATACAGTCAACGTGATCTGAGGTACTGCGTGTCTGCTGACACCACACAAGCCACACCACCCACCAACCCAAAGTCCGGCGGAGCCAGCTATGACGCCAAGGACATCCAGGTTCTCGAGGGCCTTGATCCGGTTCGCAAGCGGCCCGGCATGTACATCGGATCGACAGGCCTGGCCGGTCTTCACCACCTGATATGGGAGGTCGTCGACAACTCGGTCGACGAGGCGATGGCCGGTTATTGCGACCGGATTGGGATCACTCTCCAGGCCGACGGCGGTTGTCGCGTCGACGACAATGGTCGCGGCGTACCGGTCGATCCATATCCGTCGGGCCCGCACAAGGGCAAGAGCGCAGCCGAGGTCGTACTCACCGTGTTGCATGCCGGCGGCAAGTTTGGCGGCGAGGGCTACAAGGTGTCGGGTGGGCTGCACGGCGTCGGTGTGTCGGTCGTCAATGCCCTCTCCGAACGGCTTACGATCGAGGTCGACCGCGGTGGCAACCACTACTTCCAAGAGTACGCCAAGGGCGGCAGGCCACAGGGCAAGATGAAGGTCGTCGGTGACACGCCCAAGCGCGGTCGCCAAAGTGGCACCACGATCGTGTTCTACCCCGACGTCGTGATCTTCCAGGCAGAGGGTACCGAGTTCGTTGCCCGCACCGTGCTCGAGCGTCTACAGACAATGGCATTCCTCAACAAGGGCCTCGAGATCGTCTTCACCGACGAGCGAGCCGAGAAGGAGCAAACCCAGACCTTCCAGTACGACGGCGGGTTGGTCGACTTCGTTAAGCACATGAATGCCTCGAAGGATCCACTGTTCTCGAAGGTCTGCAACTTCGAGGACAACGACGACGACGGCCAGATGCTCGACATCGCGTTGCAGTGGAATACGGGCTACCACGAGGGCATCCACGGCTATGCCAACGGCATTTCCACGATCGAGGGTGGCATGCACGTCGAGGGGTTTCGTACCGCCCTCACGAGCGTCGTCAACAAGTACGCCCGCGAAAAAAACCTGCTCAAAGAGAAAGACGACAACCTCACGGGTGAAGACATCCGCGAGGGCCTCACGGCGATCATCTCAGTCAAGCTCCGCGAGCCCCAGTTCGAGGGGCAAACCAAGGCCAAGCTCGGCAACGTGCCGATGCGCTCGTTCGTGCAGAAGGCCACCTACGAGCGGATGGGCGAATGGCTGGCCGAGAACCCACCCGAGGCCAACAAGGTCGTCAAGAAGGGCCTTGCGGCTGCCCAGGCCCGCGTCGCCGCCAAGAATGCGCGCAACGCGATTCGGCGCAAAACGGCGCTGTCGGGCGCCGGCATGCCAGACAAGCTGAAAGACTGTTCATCGAAGAACGCCTGGGAGTCCGAGCTGTTCATCGTCGAGGGTGACTCTGCCGGCGGCACGGCGCTCGATGCTCGCGATCCGCACGTTCAGGCGATCCTGCCGATTCGTGGCAAGATCCTCAACGTCGAGCGGTCCCGAATCGACAAGATGATGAAGAACAACGAGATCCAGGCGCTGATCACCGCCATCGGCGCAGGCGTTGGCGAAGAGTACGAGGTCGGCAAGGCCCGATACCACAAGATCATCGCCCTGTGTGATGCCGACGTCGATGGCAGCCACATCCGCACCCTGCTACTCACGTTCTTCTTCCGCCAGATGCGTGAGATGGTCGAGGCCGGTTACGTGTACATCGCCCAGCCGCCGCTGTACTCCACCGAGATAGGCAAAGAGAAGGTGTACCTCAAAGACGATGCCGCCAAGGCGAGGTTTCTTGTCGACCGCCCCAACCACAAGAAGGAATTTGCACGTCTGAAGGGGCTCGGAGAGATGGACTGGGAAGAGCTCAAGTCCACCACGATGGATCCTGATACCCGCACCCTGTTGCAGGTCACCGTCGACGAGGCGGCCGAGGCCGACACGATCATGAGTGTGCTGATGGGCGACGACGTCGAGTCGCGTCGCAACTTCATCGTCACCAATGCCCGCGACGTCCGCAACCTCGACTTCTGAGACAGAGGTAACACGTGTCTGATACCCCCACCCCACCCACTGACGTCGACAACGACGGCACCGAAGGCGATGGCCCGATCCAACCGATCCCGCTGCAAGAGGAGATGGAGAACTCCTTCCTCGACTACGCCATGTCGGTGATCATGTCGCGCGCCCTGCCAGACGTGCGCGATGGGCTCAAACCGGTCCACCGTCGGATCATCTGGGACATGGAACAGCAAGGTTTCCGCCCCGACCGCCCATTCGTAAAGTGCGCCCGCGTTACCGGCGACACAATGGCCCGCTTCCACCCCCATGGTGACTCGGCGATCTATGACGCATTGGTCCGCATGGCCCAGCCGTTCTCGCTTCGCCACCCACTGATCGACTTCCACGGCAACTACGGCTCTCCAGACTTTGGTCCGGCCGCCGCCCGCTACACCGAGTGTCGCCTGCACCCGTTGGCGATGCAGTTGTTGGCCGACATCGACGAAGACACCGTCGACATGATCCCCAACTATGACGGCACGACCGAGCAACCGGCGGCGCTGCCGGCACGGTTCCCGAACCTGCTGGTAAATGGCAGCCAGGGCATCGCTGTCGGCATGGCCACCAACATCCCTCCCCACAACCTGGGTGAGGTGATCGACGCCACGATCCATCTGCTCGGCGATCCCGACGGCACCACTGTCGAAGACCTGATGGAATACATCAAGGGTCCCGACTTCCCGACCGGTGGGCAGATCCTCGGACGGGCCGGCATCATCGACGCCTATCGCACCGGCCGCGGCAGTGTGAAGACACGCGCCAAGGCCTCGATCGAAGAGGGCAAGAACGGTCGCTACGAGATCATCGTCACGGCCTTGCCGTATCAAACGAGCTGCTCGTCGATCGCCGGACGCATCGAAGAGCTAGTCACAGCTGGTGACCTCGATGGCATCGCCGACGTCAACGATGGTTCGGCGGGTGGCAAGACCAAGCTCGTGGTCACCCTCAAGCGCGACGCCAACGCCAACGTGGTGCTCAACAACCTCTACAAGATGACCCAGCTGCAAAGCAGCTTCTCGGTCAACATGGTCGCCCTCGTCGACGGTGTGCCCCGCACGCTCAACCTGCTGACAGCGCTGCAGGGATACATGCGCCACCAGATCGAGGTGGTGACCCGCCGATCCGAGTACAGGCTGGCCAAGGCCCAGCGCCGCGAGCATATTCTCGAGGGGCGCATCAAGGCACTCGACGTGATCGACGCGATCATCGCCCTGATCAGGGCCAGCGACGACGCAGCGACCGCCAAGGAAGCGCTGATGATCGAGCCGTTCGAGTTCAGCGAGGTGCAGGCGGTCGACATCCTCGACATGCAACTGCGCCAGCTCACTCGACTCAGCCGAATCGATCTTGAAACACAGATCGAAGACGAGCGCAACACGATCACGGAGCTGCAGGCGATCCTGGGCGACGACGTGTTGCTGCGCCAGGTGATCCGCGAGGAAATGCTGGCAATCAAAGCCAGCTTCGCCACGCCGCGTGTGTGTGAGCTCACCTACGACTCTGGTGATATGTCGATCGAGGACCTGGTTGACGACAAAGAGCTCGTGATCGTCATGACCGAGGCGCAGTACGTCAAGTCGGTGCCGGCGACCTCGTTCAAGTCGCAGGGCCGCGGCGGCCGCGGTGTCAGCGGCGGCAAGCTCAAGTCCGACGACATCGTCCGGCACGTGATCTTCACCACAGCTCACGCCCATCTGCTGTTCTTTTCCAACCGCGGCAAGGTGTACCGGCTCAGGGCGCTCGACATCCCCGAGCGCGAACGAACCGCCAAGGGCATGCCGATCGTCAACCTGCTGCCGTTGCAGGCCAACGAGCAGATCCAGGCGATCATCGACACCCGCGACTTCGCCGGAGAACGTTTCTTGTTCTTCGCGACCAAGCTGGGAACGGTCAAGAAAACCGTCTTTGACGCCTACGACTCAAGCCGGCGCGATGGCATTATTGCGATCAACCTGCGCGACAACGACGAACTGGTGAAGGTGATCGAGACCAGTGGCAGCGACGAGATCTTCATGGTCTCGAAGGGCGGCATGACGATTCGTTTCAACGAAGGCGATGTACGCCCGATGGGGCGTGGCGCCGGCGGAGTGCGCGGTATGAAGCTCAAGAGCACCGACGACGCCGTGGTTTCGTGCGACGTCGCTCGTGACGATACGGCGATCCTCGTGATGACCGAGGCTGGTTACGGCAAGCGCACCCAGCTCGACAAGTTCAACGTTCAGGGTCGTGGTGGTCAGGGTGTGCGCGGCATCAAGCTGACCGGCAAGAAGGGCTTCGTCGTGGCGGCCTTCATGGTCGGTATCGACGACGAGATCGTCGCCGTGGCGTCGGGGGGTGTCACAATTCGCATGGAAGTGCGCGGCATCTCGTCTCAGGGCCGCGACGCCACCGGCGTTCGTATCATGAACCTAGACGACGGCCAGACTGTGGCCTCGGTTGCGCCGATCATTGCCGAAGATGGTCCTGAGTGAACATCTGGTGCTGATCATCGCGGCTTGATATTCAGGCCAAGATGATCAGGGCCTGAACATCGAACTGGCGGTGCCGGTTTCGCTCGCGGTACTACACCGCCGACATCTCGACTGAGAGGGGGAGGTCGTGCGCGATCGGGGTTCGATGTTGGTTTTGGTCATGTTGGTCGCCTTGGCGTTCACGGCGATGGTCACGATCGCCTTGGTGCCGGTGGTGGGCGATCTGGTTGACCGTCAGCAGGCAAGGTCGGCCGCCGATGCTGCTGCGCTGGCCGGTGTCACGGGTGGTACCGAAGCGGCGGCGACCTTGGCCGAGCTCAATGGTGGCGAACTTGTCGACTGGTCGATCAGCGGGAGCCAGGTCACGGTGGTGGTACGCGTCGGTGATCAGGTCGCGACCGCTCGCGCAACCGATGGGCCTTGACCGCTCGCGCCGCCGACGCGGTGCGGCGGGTGCCTACACTCGACTCGATGAGCAACGCCGACGACGCCGCATCGCGCCTGTCGAGCGCGCTCGACGAGGTGTTCTCGCGTGGCGAGCCCAAGCTGCCGCCGACCAACGAACCCACGGCCACCGATCCGAACGTCAACGACGAGCCCGCCCTCGATGACATCGGCGAGGTCGAGTCTTTGGCGTTGCCAGAGATCGTGCCGGCCACAGCGGATTG
>FLOH01000221.1_pt1 | contig 142407 bp, 144 predicted proteins | sample 756751 | NCBI WGS metagenome assembly FLOH01 (sample SAMEA4026879, study PRJEB14308) | marine metagenome | biome: coastal water; material: water | depth 74 m | reverse complement strand
CCAGCAGTGGTTATGGTGGCAGGTCTTCAGGGTGCAGGTAAAACAACCTCTATCGCTAAATTAGCGCACTATCTAAAAGAGCGTGAAAATAAAAAAGTATTGGTAGTCAGTGCGGATGTTTATCGTCCAGCTGCTATTGAACAATTAGAGGTCTTAGCCAAACAGGTTGGAATAGATTTCTTTCCATCCAATATTGATCAAAAGCCAGAAAAAATAGTCGCTGATGCGAAAAGACACGCGCAAAAACAATTTCATGATGTGTTGTTAGTTGATACCGCTGGCCGTTTGCATGTAGATAGTGAGATGATGGATGAAATCCAAGCCTTGCAAAAGCAAGTCAATCCTATTGAAACCTTATTTGTAGTTGACTCAATGACCGGCCAGGATGCAGCACATACAGCCAAAGCTTTTGCAGATGCATTGCCATTAACAGGTGTTATTCTAACCAAAACTGATGGTGATGCGCGAGGTGGTGCTGCACTGTCTGTGCGCCATATTACTGGTAAGCCAATTAAGTTTTTAGGTGTTGGTGAAAAGATTGATGCACTAGAGCCATTTCATCCAGAGCGGATTGTTTCACGACTATTGGGCATGGGCGATGTATTGTCTTTGGTTGAAGAAATTTCTCGCAAGGTTGATCATAAAAAGGCAGAAAAATCAGTTCAAAAAATGGCTAAAGGTCAATTTGATTTATCCGATATGCGAGATCAGCTTCTACAAATGGAGCAAATGGGCGGCATGGAAGCCTTGATGGATAAAATGCCAGGTATGGGGCAAATTCCTCAAAGTGTTAAAAACCAGATGATGGGTGGGGTGGATACCAAGCGTATGGTAGCCATTATTAATTCCATGACACCTAAAGAGCGCTCACACATAAAACTCATTAAAGGATCTCGAAAAAATCGTATTGCCAAAGGTTCTGGTACCGGGCCACAAGATGTTAATAAGTTGTTAAAGCAGTTTGAAAAAATGCAAAAACAAATGAAGAAAATGGGTGGCGGAAAAATGCAAAAAATGATGGCGAAAATGGCCGGCATGCAAGGTGATAATGGTGCGCCTGCCGGTATGCCAGATCTATCAAAGATGAAATTACCTGGTATGGGTGGTGGAAATAAATTCCCTTTTTAGAAAATACTTATAAAAATTCCGCAAATAATGCGAATCGCGATATTTCTAGATTCAAAAGCGCCTAATAACCCTTAAAGGACTAATTTAAAGCCAAAAAAGGCACTTTTTAGTAGTTTTTATTTGAAATATTGCTGTTATAGTAAAGACTTATAGCGCAATGACTAAAATTTCAGAAATAATCGAAATGAGTAAATTTATTCAGTTTTATTCGAATAACAAGTATTTTTTTTCTTATGTAAGGCAGATTTTATTAAATTTGATTAAGCATAGTCAATCTATGTGATTGAAAATTTTAAAAATCTAACAAAACAGAAGGAAAAAAGACGCTGTTATTTAAAGTTATTTGATGCGGTAGCGGGCAGACTGTGCGTGAGCTTGAAGCCCTTCACCATCAGCGAGCGTTGCAGCAATTTCACCTAAAACATTAGCACCTTCATCAGACACCATGATTAAGCTTGATTTCTTTTGGAAATCATAAACACCTAGGGGTGATGAAAAACGCGCTGTGCCAGATGTGGGTAAAACATGGTTTGGACCAGCGCAATAGTCACCTAAGGATTCACACGTATGGCGACCCATGAATATCGCACCTGCATGCTTAATACCATCAAGCATGCCTTGTGGATCTTCAACCGACAACTCTAAATGCTCAGGAGCGATTTGATTAGATATTTCAACTGCCTCATCCATGTCTTTGGTTAGAATAAGGGCGCCACGGTCTTTTAAGGCAGTTGCAATAATAGCCTTACGCGCCATAGTTGGTAATAGTTTAGCGATACTCGCTTGAACTTGGTCGATAAAATCTGCATCTGGACATAACAAGATAGATTGTGCATCTTCATCATGCTCAGCTTGAGAAAACAAATCCATGGCGATCCAATCAGGGTTAGTTTTTCCATCACAAATAATCAAAATTTCACTCGGTCCAGCGATCATATCGATACCAACTTGGCCAAATACCACACGCTTCGCGGTGGCGACATAGATATTGCCCGGACCAACAATCTTATCAACTTTAGGAATAGTTTGCGTACCATAAGCAAGGGCTGCAACAGCTTGTGCACCGCCAACGGTAAAGACAGTATCCACACCTGAAATATAAGCAGCAGCGAGTACTAATTGGTTAACAATGCCATCTGGAGTTGGAACTACCATAATAAGTTCTTCAACGCCCGCCACTTTGGCAGGAATAGCATTCATAAGTACTGAAGATGGATAAGCAGCTTTTCCACCAGGAACATAAAGCCCAACACGATCAAGTGGCGTTATTTTTTGGCCCAACATAGTGCCGTCATCTTCGGTGTAAGTCCAAGTGACTTGTTTTTGCTTTTGATGATAATTATTAACGCGATCAGCAGCTGTTTTTAGTGCGGTTTTTTGCTTGTCATCAAGTGTGTCAAACGCCTCTTTTAACGTCGATACTTTAATGGTCAGCTCACCCATGTTTCTAGCACTCATTCTGTCAAACTGATTGGTATAGTCAACTAATGCTTTGTCGCCATGAGTGCGAATATTGGCAATAATGTCATCCACAGTTTTGGCAACGTTATTGTTAGATACACTTTCCCAAGAAAGAAGCTTGCTTAAGTTGTCTTGAAAATCTGATTGAGCTGATGAAAGCTTAGTGATCATAGGTTTTTCTCAATAGCATTAACCCAAGATTTGATCGCTGCATTTTTAGTTTTAAACGAAGCGCTATTAATCACCAGTCGTGAACTGATATCTTCAATATGATCCAGTGGAATAAGGCCATTAGCTTTAAGCGTGTTGCCTGTATCGACGATATCTACAATACAGTGTGACAAACCAACCACAGGTGCTAATTCCATTGCACCATAAAGTTTGATGATTTCACAAGGCTGACCTTTTTGTTCAAAATATTTTTTTGCAGATTTAACATACTTGGTTGCTACTTTTAAAATATTACCTTGTTGGTAGTTTTCAGATTTGGCAGCCACCATAAGTCTACATTTAGCAATACCTAAATCTAGCATTTCAAATAATCCATTAGCACCATGTTCAAGCAGAACATCTTTGCCGGTAATACCCATATCAGCAGCACCATGTTGCACAAATACAGGTACATCGGTGCCGCGGATAATAACGACTTTAACATCATCAAGATTGGTGTCTAGAATTAGCTTACGAGAGTTTAACTCTTCGGCAGCGATTTCTAATCCGGCTTTTTTTAATAAAGGTAAGGTTTGTTCTAAAATTCTGCCTTTAGATAGTGCAATGGTTAGCATGGTATTTTCTCTAATCTTGTATGCGCTCAATTTGAGCGCCTAATAATTTTAATTTTTCTTCAATGGTTTCATACCCGCGATCTAGATGATAAACACGTTCGATTGTGGTTGTGCCTGTTGCTGCCAATCCTGCGAGTACTAAAGAAGCTGAAGCTCGCAGGTCGGTTGCCATCAAATTTGCACCCGTGAGCGATTTTACACCTTTACAAATAACCGTGTTACCTTCTAAAGTGAGGTCCGCACCCATACGAGATAGCTCTGGAATATGCATAAAGCGATTCTCAAAAATAGTTTCAGTGATAGCCGACTGGCCGTCTGCAATACAATTAAGCGCACAAAACTGCGCCTGCATATCAGTTGGGAAATTTGGATAAACACTGGTTTTAACGTTAACGGCTTTAGGGCGTTTTCCCTTCATATCCAGGGTAATTGTGTTGTCGTTATAATCAATTTCAGCACCTGTTTCTTTCAGTTTATCAAGTACAGATTGCATGGATTGGTAGCGAACATTTTTGAGCGTCACTTTACCACCAGTAATAGCGGCTGCAATAAGGTATGTTCCCGCTTCGATACGATCAGGGCAAACACTATGTCTAGCTCCAGATAAGCTAGAAACGCCTTCAACGGAAATAATAGAGGTGCCTGCGCCAGTAATTTTGGCACCCATCTTAATTAAACAATTGACTAGGTCAATAATTTCTGGCTCTTGAGCAGCGTTATGAATAGTGGTTAAACCTTTTGCCAAGGTCGCCGCCATTAGAATGTTTTCAGTGGCAGTGACACTGACTTGTTCAAAATGTATATCAGTGCCAATAAGCTGATCCGTGGTTGCATAGATATAACCATTCTTGACATGAATTTTAGCACCTAGGTCTTCTAGAGCTTTTAAATGGAGGTTTACCGGTCGGGTGCCGATAGCACAACCACCTGGCAGAGAAATTTTAGCTTCTTTGTATTTTGCCAGCATAGGTCCAAGTGCTAAGATCGATGCACGCATAGTTTTAACTAGATCGTATTCGCCAGTAAGCTTGGTCAGTTTTGAAGAATCTATAGATAGAGAATTATCAGATTCGAGAATAAACTCTGCACCCATGTCCATTAACAATCTAAGCGTGGTTGAAACGTCGCTTAAGTGCGGAGTATTATTAAGATTTATTGGGCCATCTGCTAAAATTGAAGCAAACAAGATTGGCAAAGCAGCATTTTTAGAACCAGCAATCTTAACGATACCGTTAAGAGTTGTGCCACCTTTGATAACCAGTTTGTACATTATTTTTTATTCAGTCTTTCAATAGTTTTTTCAATCAAACTATCCAAGCCTTTGCGCTTAATATGTGAGTTAAATTGTGAACTGTAATTTTTCACAACACTAACACCAGAAAATACAACATCATATATCTTCCAACGATCATTTCGAATCATTTTTAAGGTAATCAAAGAAGGTTTAGCGCCTGCATTTGGCTTAATTTCTAGCTTCACTAAAGCTTTATTGTCTTTTCTTAATACTTTTTTCTGTAGTGCAATTTCAACATAATCTATCTCTTTGTAAGAATACAGCATACCGACATAGTCTTTGATTAGTGAGTGCTCGATATAGTCAATAAACAGTTGTCTTTGTGAAGGGTTTAATTGATCCCAGTGATCTTCAAGAGCAATCTGTGTGCTTTCTTCTAAAGCAATAAAAGGTAGAATCTTTATCTTAACCAGGCTTGTGGTGTTTGCCATTGAAGCCTGCTCAGATTTTCTTAATACTTTAAAAGAAGAAAGTGCGCTCAGCATAATGTTAAGCGCTGCTACTCCTGGAGGATCAAGCATTTCGATAACATCCTTTTTGTCAATTGGAACTAAAGGTGTTTCTGATTGTGCAAAAGCAAAGTTCATTTGCAGGATAGATAATATAATAAGGGCTATTTTTAACATTGTATTTTTAAAGAGAAGAAATTTCGTTTTCATTTTACCTTTTTCACTCATGTCTATTAAAGAAAAACTTGACAATCTAACGCAAAATTCTGGTGTTTATCAAATGCTAGATAAACAAGGCCTGGTGATCTATATCGGCAAGGCTAAAAACCTTAAAAATCGGGTTTCCAGCTATTTTGTTAAGCAACATGAAAGTGGTAAAACGAGAGCTCTTGTGGCTAATATTGACACTTTTGAGGTAATAGTAACTCAAACCGAAACTCAGGCGTTGTTACTCGAAGCAGAACTTATTAAACAGCACATGCCAAGATACAACATCTTGCTAAAAGATTCAAAGAGCTATCCTTATATCACCATTAGCAACGACAAACATCCAAGAGTAAGTTTTTTTAGAGGCACCAAACAAGAAAAACACCAGTATTTTGGACCGTATCCATCGGCTCATGTGGTGCGAGATTCTTTAAATCTATTAAAGAAAATATTCAAGGTTAGACAATGCACTAACGCCACTTATCGATCTAGATCAAGAGCTTGCTTGGAGTATCAAATTGGCTTGTGCAGTGCTCCTTGTGTCGGGCATATTAATGATGATGATTATCAGCAAGATGTCAAGATGATGTCTTTATTTCTAGGGGGGAAGGGTAAGCAAACCTTAGAAAAAATTTCAAAAAAAATGCAAACGGCATCGGTTAATCAAGAATTTGAGCTAGCCGCTCGCCTGCGTGATCAACTCATTGATTTAAGAAAAATTCAAGAGCAGCATTCTTCAAGTTCTACGGCTGATATGGATGTAATTTCTGCTTTTCAGCAAGATGGCGTCAACGCTATTGAGGTGCTATTTATTCGTTCAGGTAAGCAAGTAGGACAAGAGTTTATTCTGCCTAAAAATTCAAATCATCAATCAGTTGAAGTGGTTTTATGTGCTTTTTTACCTTTGTATTATGTGGGTAAAGACACACCGAAACAATTACTCGTTAGTCATAAATTATTAGACAAGAGAATAATTTCAACCGCACTTAATACACATATTATTGACACACCAAGTAAAGATAAAAAGCACTATTTATCAATTGCCAATTTGACAGTTAAAGAAAATCTTAATCAGAACTTATTGGCCAGATTTAGAAAAAAATCAACTTTGGTTCATTTACAAAGTGTTTTAAATTTAAAAAAATTACCCGAATATATGGAGTGTTTTGATATTAGCCATATGATGGGCGAGGCAACCACAGCATCATGTGTCGTGTTTGAAAAGGGCGTGCCAAAGGTAAGTAAATATCGTCAATTTGACATTAAAAATATTACCCCAGGCGATGATTACGCTGCAATGAATCAAGTGGTTTATAGGCGTTATTCAAAATTGTTAAAAGATAATCAGCCTTTACCTGATTTGGTGTTTATTGACGGTGGCCTAGGTCAGCTTAATCAAGCAATTATGGTGATGGATTCTATCGGCATTGACGAGATTCAACTAGTGGGTGTGGCCAAGGGTGAAAATCGTAAAGCAGGATTGGAAACCCTAATCATAGTTGATAATGGCCAGGTTAATAAGATTAACCTGGCACCACAAGATCCAGCTCTCATGTTGGTTAATCATATTCGAGATGAATCACATCGTTTTGCCATTAAAAATCATCGCCTTAAGCGCTCTAAAAATCGAACCACTTCCCCTCTAGAGTCAATTAAAGGGGTTGGTAAGCTTAGACGCTCTGCATTGCTTAATTATTTTGGCGGGCTTGAGGAAATAAAACAAGCCTCGGTTGATGAAATTCAGAAAGTCAATGGAATTAACTTAGCATTAGCGACTAAAATAGTTGAAACACTTAATTCATCTAGGTAGATCTCATGTTTCTAATTCGTCTTTTAATTATTGCTTTTGTTATTGGTTACTGTGTGTGGTTTGTTAGCAATAAAGTCTTGGGAAAAAACCTAAAGATAGCGCGTGTGATCGCTGCAACTCTTGTGGTGACCACTGTGATTTATTTATTATTAGGTAGCTTGTCTTACGTACTAGAAAGCTAGTTGTTACTAAGGGTTATTGCTACTTAAGTGCAAGCCAATAACACTAATTAGTACCGTTCCAAGCCCCGCCCAAATTGCATAAGCAATCCCTATCTCAAATTTTTCAAGGCAAAAGTTAGGGCGACAAAAGAAAAAGTGTAGCAAACAAAGATCAACACTGAGGGTAGCAGCTTACTAAAGCCATCTGAGAATTTCATAGCAGTCGTGCCGGCAACCTCTAAGGTGATGGCTAATATTAAAAATATTCAGGCTTGTATCATGTTTCTTTCTTGGAAATAAGTAACGTATTTAGGTGGGCAGTACGATTAATAATCTTATCAGTAGCATTCACTAAAATTGACAAATTTGACGCCTCCCAAACAGGCATATCACGCATATGATCGCCCATATAATCAAATCCTTTATGGCCAAATCTCTCTACCAGTTTGTCTGCTTTATTGTGTGAAGATAGGTTGAAATCAGCATTGCTTGCCATAACGTCGTCAAATAAATCAATATATTTGGCAACAGCAAATGCATAATCTTTGTGAGAGGCGGTTGCAAGAATGATGATCGAGCCTTGTTTTTTGCGCTCATTAATATAATCAATCGTGTCTTGAATATAAGGCAAGACAGAAACGTCTATTGTAAAGCGCTTTACCAGCTGGTCTTTTAAATAACCCTTACCTTGAAAAAACCAAAATGGATACAGTAAGATTAGCCAAGGTTGCTGTTTAAGAACACCTTTGGAGGATTCAAAAAGTAAGTCAGTGTTGATTAGCGTGTGATCTAAATCAACAATAAGCGGTATATCTTTACTCATTCAAGCTCTCCCCATTTTTCAAAATAACGGGCTAAATCAGCTTCTAATCTGGCTAGGCGAATCAGTGTATCTTGAGATTCATCTGTTTGGAAAAATTCTGGATCTGAAAGCTGCATTTGGATCTCGCCAATTTCTATTTCAGCTTTTTCAATTTTTTCAGGTAATTTTTTAAGCTCTTGCTGTTGCTTATAAGTAAGTTTTTTGGCATTCGTGTCAACTGTTTTTTCAGAAGTTGGTTTTGACTTAGGACTGGACTTTGTTTTTTGAGCTTCTACCTTATCTTGTTTTTGACTAAGATAATCATCATAGCCACCTGCATATTGGTTAATGACGCCATCACCATCTAGAACAACCGTTGAGCCAACTACATTGTTTAAAAAAGTTCTATCATGAGAAATTAAAATTAAAGTGCCGTTGTAATCAACCAACATCTCTTCTAAAAGCTCTAAAGTTTCCACATCCAAATCGTTTGTAGGCTCATCGAGTACTAGTAGATTAGCGGGCTGAGACAAAATTTTGGCAAGCATGAGTCGATTTTTTTCACCACCAGAAAACATTCTAATAGGTGCCATCGCTTGTTTTCCAGTGAACAAAAATTGACGTAAATAGCCAATAATATGTTTACTCTTTCCGCCAACATCAATATGCTCACGACCACCAGAGACAAAGTCCATGGCTTTCATATTTGGATCAAGGTTATCGCGCATTTGATCAAAATAGGCGAGTTGAATAGTTTTAGAGCGGCGTATTGAGCCTTTAGTTGGCTGAAGTTCACCAAGTAGTAATTTGATAAATGTTGATTTACCACTACCATTACCACCAATAATGCCAATTTTTTCACCTTTGAGAACCAGCATTGAAAAGTCTTTGATCAACTCTAACCCAGATATGTCATATGAGATTTTTTTCACCTCAAATACAACCTTAGAGGCTCTGTTTTCATCTTCTAAAGCGTGAATTTTGACATTACCTTTTTTGGCGCGACGATCAGTGAAAGATTTTCGCATAGACTCTAAAGACCTTACTCGACCTTCGTTTCTGGTACGACGTGCTTTAATACCTTGTCTGATCCAAACTTCTTCTTGAGCCATTTTTTTGTCAAAACGGGCATTCGCAATTTCCTCTGCATGAAGCTGTTCATTTTTACGCTTCACATAAGCTCTATAGCCACACTCAAAGACACTTAAATACCCACGATCTAGATCAAACACTTTATTAACAATGCCGGCAATAAACGAACGATCATGGCTAATAATTACCAGCGTTCCATGGTATTCCTTAAGCATGCGCTCTAAATCCAAGATGGCAGTAATGTCCATATGGTTGGTTGGCTCATCTAATAACAACACATCTGGCTCTTGAATCAAGGCGCGCGCCAACATCACTCGACGCCTCCAACCACCTGATAAAGTTGACAATGAAGTTTGTGCATTTAAAGAGAATCGATTTAGAATGGTTTCAATTTTGTGTAGATACTGCCAGCCATCAAGCTGGTCTATTTTTTCCTGAAATTCACTTGCTTTATCCAACTCACCCAAATTAATTAAATGTTGATATTTGGCAATCGTATCGCCAACTTCCCCCAAGCCTTCAGATACAATATTGAAAAGAGTTTTGTCGTTATCTTCAGGCGGTGTTTGCTCTAAATAGCTTATTTTTATGCCATTTTTAATTTTAAGCTTGCCATCATCTGGCTCAATAGTACTGGCCAAGATACGCATAAAGGTAGATTTCCCTTCACCATTTCGACCAATTAGAGCGATTTTGTCACCTTTAAGAATCGTGGAACTTACCTCGTTAAGAATAGGTTTATCTGAAAAACTTAAAGAAATATTGTCAAGTGTAATTAATGGCATGGGTCTTCTTTTATGTTCCTTGGGAAGTGTAAAATCTAGGTTTTATCGTTCATGAATAGCGTATGCGAAATTTTACCCAAACAACAGCTCTATTTAAAAGAGTTAGCCTATGTATTATGTTGTTGGCATTTCAGCCAGTTTATGCTGAAAGTATTGAGGCAAATAGCCTTACAAATGAGAAGCATCAACAAAGGTATAGTAGTTTAGTTGACGAGATCCGCTGTCCAGTTTGCCAAGGGCAAAGTATTGGTGGCTCAAATGCTGGCCTTGCCAAAGACTTGCGTGAAAAAGTACGTGAACTAATTGTTGATAATCAAACAGATGACGATATTCGCAAATATATGACAGATCGCTATGGTGATTTTGTGGTGTTTAAGCCGCCGATGAATAAAAATACGTACCTTTTATGGTATGCACCATTTGTGTTTTTAGTACTTGGAATGTTTTTCTTTATTAAGGCTCTGGGTAAAAAGCCTTCTGAGGATCTTGAAGTCGTTGATACGCAAAAAGCTAAGGATTTATTAAAGTGAGCCAACATGAGTTAATTGTGACGACCAATGGTCGTGGCGCTGTTGATATTACCACTCAAATAAATGAGATAATTAATGACACTAAGGCTCAATTGTGCCATGTATTTGTTGCCCATACATCAGCATCGTTAATGATCACGGGCAATGAAGATGCTAATTTGTTACTAGATATTGAAGATTATTTTCAACAAAATATTCCTGATGCTAATCCAGATTATCGCCATTGTAATGAAGGCGATTTTGATATGTCTGGCCATATTCGTTCTATATTTACAGGTGAGCAAAAAACCATTCCTATTGTTCAAGGATCACTTGCCTTGGGCAAATTTCAAAGCTTGTATTTGTATGAGCATCGTACTGGAAGCAACATTAGAAAACTAATTATTAGCTTAATATGAATACAGAAACACAACTAAGCGACTTAATGGTTAGTGCCTATACACATCAGAAAAATGGTGATCTTTCATTGGCTATTCAAGCATGGAATGGACTGGTTAATCATGTAGATGCAGATGAAGCCCTTAAAGCTAACGCACACCTTAGTTTGGGAAATCTTCATCAATTACAGGGTAATAATGATTTAGCAGTTGAAAGCATGTCAAATGCTATTAAAGCTAATCCAAACAGTGCCGAGGCTTATTTCTGCTTGGCCTATTTAGAGCAAGAAAAAGAAAATTTTAGCTCTGCAGTTGAATATTTTGAACAAGCCATTGCGCTTAAAAAAACCGACAGCGGTGCATTTAATAATCTAGGTAATTGTTATGATCGTCTAGAGCAAAGTGATAAAGCCATTAACGCTTATTCACAGGCAATTAGTTTAGATGCAGATTATATAGCAGCTATTTATAATCGTGGAAATGCCTATATTAAAACTGCTAAAGATGATTTAGCATTGCACGACTTAAATAAAGCCATTGAATTGGATGCAAATTTTTATCAAGCCTATTATAATCGTGGCACTTTACTAAAGCGTATGGGCAAGATGATCCAAGCAGAGCAAGATTTAACCAAAGCCAAATCACTTGCACAACAAGAATTAGAGCAAAAAACACCCCAATAAACCTTATGAGCAATCAAGACGATAACAAGTTAATTTCTGAAAGAAAATCAAAACTGGATCTATTAAGAAAATCAGGCAATCCATTTGTCAATGATTTTAAACCTGAACATTTGGCGCAAAATCTGGCTGATGAGTACAATCAATTTTCTAAAGAAGAGCTAGAAGAGAAATCTATCAAAGTTTCGATTGCAGGCCGCATGATGCTCAAGCGTGTCATGGGTAAAGCAAGTTTCGCCTCTATACAAGACTCTAGCGGGAGCATCCAAATATTTGCCACCCGCGATGAATTGCCCGAAGGCTTTTACAACGAACAATTTAAAAAATGGGATATTGGTGACATCTTGGCAGCAACGGGTACCTTGTTTAAAACTAATGTGGGTGAGCTTTCAGTTCGTGTTGATAGTATTAAGTTACTGACTAAATCATTAAGACCATTGCCTGAAAAATTCCACGGCTTATCTGATCAAGAAACCAGATATCGTCAGCGTTATGTAGATTTAATTACCAATGAGCAAGCAAGAGATACTTTTAAGCGCCGAAGTGCGATTGTGACTTATATTCGTAATTTCTTCAATGAAGCGGATTTCATGGAAGTGGAAACTCCTATGTTGCAAACTATCCCTGGTGGCGCTACTGCTAAGCCGTTTGAAACACATCACAATGCATTAGATATGCCGATGTTTTTGCGTATCGCACCTGAGCTTTATTTAAAGCGTTTGGTAGTTGGTGGTATGGATCGAGTGTTTGAAATTAATCGTAATTTTAGAAATGAAGGCTTATCAACACGCCATAATCCAGAATTTACCATGATTGAGTTTTATCAAGCTTATGCCACCTATCATGATCTTATGGATTTGACTGAAAAACTCTTTCGCGGTATTGCTGTGGATGTTTGTGGCAGTGACACAATTCATTATCAAGGTGATGATTTTGATTTCTCGAAGTCATTTAATCGTATTAGCGTGTTTGATTCAATTCTTGCACACAATCCAACCTTTAAGCCTGAAGATTTAAACGAAGATAATGCTAAAACTACTGCTGAAAAATTAGGTATCCAAGTTAAAAATGGCTGGGGTTTGGGAAAAATTCAAATTGAAATATTTGAAAAAACGGTTGAAGAAAGACTTATACAGCCAACTTTTATTACCCAATATCCTACTGAAGTTTCACCCCTTGCAAGACGCAATGATGACAATCCGTTTATCACTGATCGTTTCGAGCTGTTTATTGGCGGTCGTGAAATTGCTAATGGTTTTTCTGAGCTTAACGATGCACAAGATCAAGCTGAGCGCTTTAAGGCCCAAGTGGCTGAAAAAGATGCTGGTGATGATGAAGCCATGCACTATGATTCAGACTATATTCGTGCACTAGAATATGGCATGCCGCCAACAGCAGGCGAAGGTATCGGCATTGATCGATTGGTTATGCTATTTACAGATTCACCATCGATTCGAGATGTTTTATTGTTTCCGCATATGCGCCCTGAGGTAAAAATATGATATATTTTTATCGAGGAAGTAGTCTTGGGCTGAGCCCTGAAACTAAATGAGTACACCTGTTCTAACCATTGATGGCCCAAGCGGTGTTGGCAAAGGTACGGTTGCTCGTGTTATTGCTCAAAAATTAGGTTGGAATCTACTTGATTCAGGTGCTATTTATCGCGCTTTTGCTTTAGCTGTAGAGAGTAGGGGGGTTAATATTACTGATGAACTAGCCTTGGTAAAAATAGCTACCCATCTGGATTTAGCGTTTAAAACTCAAGCAGATAGTGAATTAGTGAGTGTTTATCTTGATGGTCATGATGTTTCTAAAGAGTTGCGATTAGAGGCAACTGGCGAGATGGCTTCAAAAATTGCCTCAATTGGTGTTGTACGCAGTGCCTTATTAAAACGTCAACAAGACTTTGCCACGCCACCCGGTTTGGTGGCTGATGGTCGTGATATGGGCACGGTAGTTTTTAAAGAGGCTGAATTTAAAGTTTACCTAACTGCAAACAGTGAAGAGCGTGCTAATAGGCGCCTAAAACAATTGCAAGCACAAGGTCATAAGGGTATAATGTCGCAAATCTTAGTAGAGGTTGAAGCGCGAGATGCACGAGATAGTTCGCGTAAGCATTCTCCTTTAAAACCTGCGAAAGATGCCCTCATCATTGATACCACTGAGTTATCATTAGATGAGGTAATCGCTCAAGTGAGCGAACTGGTTAAAGCTTAAGCGGTTAAGCTTTATAAATAAACTAACCCGATATGCATTAGGCGTAAACCGTAAATAGCCTAAAGAATTACCGGTCAATATCAAAAGAAGAAAATATGTCAGAATCATTTGCTGAGCTGTTTGAAAACAGCGTAGAACAACAAAACGTAAAAGTAGGTGCCTTATTAATGGGTACTGTAATTAGTCTTAATCGCGAAAAAGCGATTGTAAACGTTGGACTAAAATCAGAGGGATTTATCTCTCTAGACGAATTTAAAAATCCAAAAGGTGAAATAGAGGTTGCAGAAGGCGATATTGTAGAAGTCGCCCTTAAATCAATCGACGATGGCCTAGGTAATACACTGTTGTCATACGCTGATGCTAAACGTATTAAGCTTTGGAAGTCTTTAGAAACAGCAATGAACTCTAAAGAGACAGTCACTGGTATTGTAACTGGCGCTGTTAAAGGTGGTTTGACTGTTGATATTGGCCTTGTTAAGGCATTCTTACCGGGCTCATTAGTTGACGTTCGCCCAGTTAAAGACTTCTCTTACCTGACAGGTCAAGAAATTGAAGCAATCGTTATCAAAATGGACGAAGTTAGAAACAACATTGTTATCTCTAGAAAAGCTGTTATGCAGGAAGCTAACTCAGCAGATCGTGAAGCATTACTTGAAACACTTGAAGAAGGTAAGGAAGTCGACGGTATCGTCAAAAACTTGGCTGACTACGGTGCATTTGTTGATCTTGGTGGTGTTGATGGTTTACTACATATTACAGATATCTCTTGGACGCGTGTTAACCACCCATCTGAGAAGCTAACAATTGGCGATAAGATCAAAGTTAAAGTTCTTAACTACGATAAAGAGAAGATGCGTGTATCACTAGGCCTTAAGCAGCTTTCTGCTAGTCCTTGGGATAGTATTTCAGATCGCTTACCAATTGGTAAGAAAGTTACAGGTACTGTTTCTAATCTTACTGACTACGGAGCATTTGTACGCATTGAAGACGGTGTTGAAGGTTTGGTTCACGTTTCAGAAATGGATTGGACAAACGCAAACGCTCGTCCTTCTAAGATTGTTAAATTAGGTCAAGAGGTTGACGTAGTTATCCTAGATGTACAAGAGTCTAAGCACCGTATCTCATTATCAATGAAGCAAGCATTAGAAAACCCTTGGGAAGCTTTTGAAGCAACTCAAAACAAAGGCGACAAGATTATCGTTAATGTTAAGTCAATCACTGACTTCGGTTTATTTGTTGGTTTACAAGGTGGTATTGATGGTCTAATTCACTTAGCTGATATCTCTTGGGATAAGCAATCTGCTGAAGAATTAGTATCAAGCTACTCTAAAGGCCAAGAATTAGAAGTTGTTATTCTAAATATCGATGCTGAGAAAGAACGCATTTCATTAGGTATTAAGCAATTAGCTGAAGACGACTTTATGCAATACGCGTCTGCTAACAAGAAGGGTACTATTGTTAAAGGTACTATCATGGAAGTTGATCCACGTGGTGCAGTTATCAGCCTAGCTGAAGATATTACTGGTTACTTAAAAGCGGGTGAGATTTCACAAGAGCGTGTTGAAGATGCAACAACAGTCCTAAAAACAGGTCAAGAAATTGAAGTTGTTATTATGAATGTTGATAGAAGATCTCGCAACGTTTCTGTTAGTGTTAAAGCTAAGAACTCAGTTGAAGAGCAGGCAGCTATGGCAGACTACAATAAGCAGTCTTCTGATGAAGTAGCTGGTTCAACACTAGGTGACTTACTTAAACAAGCAAAAGATAAGTAAATCTTGATGACTAAAAAGGCTGCTGAGTAGGAATACAAAGCGGCCTTTTTTTATGGTGAAATTATGAAAAAAATCGATCTAGTTCAAAACTTAACCGAAAATACCAGCTTACCTAAGTCTGATGTTAAATTAGCAGTTGATTTAATCATAGCAAGTATTACCCAATCGATTGTATCGGGCGAGGGTGTTGAGATTAGAGGATTTGGTGGTTTTTTAAAAAAACATCGAAAAGCACGCCAAGGTATAAATCCAAAAACCAGCGAAAGAACACAGGTAGAAGAAAAATACGTACCTTTTTTTAAGCCAGGGAAATTCTTGAAAGAAATAGTAAATAAAGGCTGATTTTTGATTGTTTTTAAATAGAGATAATGTATAATTTCACTTTTCGCACCAAGTGTTGAAAAAACTAATATGGGGCGTTAGCTCAGTTGGTAGAGCATCGGACTTTTAATCCGCTGGTCGAGCGTTCAAATCGCTCACGCCCCACCATACTATTAAAGGCTTTCAAGCGATTGTGAGCCTTTTTTTCGTCTACTAAAAGATTCAGTCATTTTAAGATTTCCTGCGTTTAAATAATATTTGGATGGCAGTATCTAGTTCTATCTTTGCAAGCTTATCTCGAAATTTAATTGAGAGTACAATGGGTTAATAAACAGGAGATTCTTATTATGACAAAAGAAGAGCTTAAATTATTAATTCAGTCGAACCCTTGTTATGCTGTACAAGCAATAGGAATGTATTACGAAGACAAAAGAAATTTTGATCCTAGTAGAAAATGGAAAGAGAAATTTTCTGAATATAATACTTGTAGATATATTGACTATGGCGATACAAATTGGGACTGCAATAAGAAGTAATAGAATTTATTATTTCAAAAGGTATGCTTTGATATGGGTGCGCTTTCGTTTAATTTTTAGAACGGAATAACTCTTGGAACGCGCCACCCAGTTTTAATTTTACGATTATTAAACCATGTGCCTGTTGCTGTATAATTTAGCATCATGTCTTTGCCACCTAAAAACCTACATTCTTACCCTAAATTCTGGCCCCATAAAAAAAGGCTTGTTCCTGCGCCATTACTTCCTATGTCTCGAAAAGAGATGGATGGCTTGGAGTGGGATTGTTGCGATATTATTATCGTTACAGGTGATGCATATGTAGATCATCCTAGTTTTGGTATGGCGATTATTGGTCGTTTGCTAGAATCCCAGGGATTTCGAGTAGGGATTATCTCTCAACCTGATTGGCATTCTGCAGATGCTTTTCGTCAGCTAGGAAAGCCTAATTTATTTTTCGCTGTTGCATCGGGCAATATGGATTCTATGGTGAATCATTACACTGCTGAGAAAAGGCCACGTTCAGATGATGCTTACACTGCAGGTGCTATGGCAGGCAAACGCCCTGATCGTGCGACCACTGTTTACACTCAGCGCGCCAAGGAAGCTTACAAAGGTATTCCTGTCATCATTGGTGGTATTGAAGCCAGTTTAAGGCGTATTGCTCAATATGATCATTGGTCACAAACCATTCGTCGCTCTATCCTGCCTGATTCTAAAGCTGATTTACTGCTTTTTGGTAATGCTGAGCGCGCTGTGGTTGAGGTTGCACATCGAGTTGCGGCAGGTGAAGATATTAAACAAATTACGGACATTCGTGGTACAGCTTTTATGCGCCAAGGAATTCCTGAGGGTTGGACGGTGCTAGATTCAAGTGAAATTGATGCTGACAAGAGTCTAGTTCACCCACAAACAGATCCTTATATAGACACATCTGCCAAAGATAAACAGGGTTGTGGCGATAAGAATAATCAGGCTATGCCTATTAAGATTGACCCTAATCAAGGAGCGGTGCAGGTTATCGATTTTGATCACCGCACTAAAGGACTAAAGAGGGAGGATACTGTTATTCGTCTACCTTCTTTTGAGCAAGTAGCAAAAGATCGTTATCTGTATGCACATACGTCACGTGTTTTTCATTTAGAAACTAATCCGGGTAATGCGCGTGCTTTGGTACAACGCCATGGTGAGCGGGATGTTTGGTTAAACCCACCACCAATTCCTTTATCAATGGAAGAGTTTGATAGTGTGTTTGAATTGCCTTATACGCGCAAGCCACATCCTTTTTACGGTGATTTGAAGATTCCTGCTTATGACATGATTCGTTTTTCGATTAATATCATGCGTGGTTGTTTTGGTGGCTGTACTTTTTGCTCTATTACTGAGCATGAAGGGCGTATTATTCAAAGTCGTTCAGAGGATTCAGTGATTCGTGAAATCGAAGCAATTCGTGATAATATTGATGATTTTAAAGGTAATATTTCAGATCTTGGTGGCCCGACAGCAAACATGTATCGCCTTCAATGTAAGGATACAAAAATAGAAGCCGCTTGCCGCCGTCTTTCTTGTGTCTATCCTGGCATTTGCCCAAATCTAGGAACAGACCATAAGCCACTAACAAAATTATATCGACGTGCACGAAAGCTAAAAGGCATTAAGCGAGTATTTATTGCCTCAGGCTTGCGCTATGATCTTGCTGTTCGTGATCCTGAGTACATCAAAGAGTTGGTTACTCATCATGTTGGTGGCCGATTAAAAATTGCACCTGAGCATACTGAAGATAATACTTTATCAAAAATGATGAAGCCTGGTATTGGTTCTTATCATCAGTTTAAGAAACTGTTTGATCGCTATTCCAAACAAGCAGGTAAAGAGCAATACCTTATTCCTTATTTTATTTCTTCACACCCCGGAACTAGTGATGAAGATATGCTAAATCTAGCGCTTTGGTTGAAGAGTAATGATTTTAAGCCAGATCAAGTGCAGGCCTTTATTCCTACGCCTATGGCGATAGCTTCAGCTATGTATCATACTGAATTAAACCCACTTAAGAAAATTACCCGAGGGTCAGAATCAGTCAAAACCCCACGTAGCGGGCAACAACGAAAATTGCACAAAGCTTTTTTACGCTACCATGATTCTGAAAATTGGGATGTATTGCGACAGGCTCTTAAGAAAATGGGACGCAGTGATTTAATAGGTGATGGCGATGAGCATTTAGTACCTTATTCTAGAGCTGGAAATTCGCCAAGATCAAAACCTTTACGAAAAAACAACAATGACTTTCATCATCGTATTTCTGTAAAAAATAAAAACCAAGGTTTTAACGCCAAACTTTCTAATAAAAAAAAGTGAGTGATAGTAAATAAGCTATCATATATCCTCTTTAATTTTAACTAAAAAAAATTATGCCCCACATACCAAAACTAGATCTATTTTTACACGTTACTACGCCTCATCTAGAGCAGCTTGCGCATAGTCTGGGAAAACAAATTGACCTTCAAGATAGACACCAGAAGAAGGGCCTTAGAATGCTTTTATGTAACCTATATGTGCATGGCAAAAATAAGGTCGTTGTTTCTCGTAGAATTCAGTCTTTAGGTGGTGTGAAATATAATCCATTGAACATAGAGTGTGGCGCTATCAATAACTCTTTGGATAAGTTAAAGATTGCAGGATATATTGTACAAGTGATAGGCAATCCTAGCGAAGGCACAATGACTACCATGGAGTCTACTGATAAGCTTATTCAGTGGTTTAAGGATACTGGTTGGTCGGATAACTCAATTGATAAAACGGTCGGTTCTTACATATCACTTAGAGAGGCTAGAAAACAAAATGGTCGCACCGTTTATGTTGACTTTAAAGACACCAAGTATTCAAAATGGCTGGGTGAACGAGTAAGGCAATATGACCAACTTTTAAATGGTTGTAGAATTGCATTATTGAACGATGACGGTAGTGAAAACAAAGTTTTTAAGAAGTTCACCGTTCAAAGAGAATTTATTGAGCAACAATCAACTCATGAAAATATGGAATTTGCCTTTGGTGGCAAGATAACAGCGCCATGGACGAATCTTTCATCAAAATTCAAAGAGAATGTGACTATTAATGGCGAGCCTACTATTGAGATAGATATAGATGCGACCAACCTTAATGCCATGTACCAAGTAATTACTGGAGCAGCTTATCCTCATAAGGATGATCCATATCTTATAACAGTGGATGATGTGGTTGTGCCTATGCATATAGTCAAGAGTTTTACAACTTTTATGCAAAGCAGTAAAACACCTAAAGGTGCTGCTCATTCGGTTTTAAACTTTTATAAGAAAAAAGCCTTGGAAGTTAAAAATCCTAAAGAAGAAGATGTTAAAAAATATGATGAGTATATTGAATTTAAAAGAAATACGAAGCCGACAGATATAGCTCAAGCTATTTTAGATAAACATTCTTTGGTGATTAGTCACTTCAATAAAGGCAACACTTATGGTGATTTTATTAGCTGTTGGGGTTCAGATGTTGCTTTTGAAGTGATTATGGAACTTACTAAGAAAGAGATTCCTTGTTTGGTTACTGATGATTCTTTTATTGTTCCAGCGCAACACAAAGATCTAGTGAATGAAATGAAAAATAGCACGGCTTATGTAGATAGAAGAGACATAAAAGAAGCTTTAAAATAAGATCATTAAATAATTGGCACCATCTTTTAATGATAAATAACTAAAAGAGCCTTTATAAAAAAACCTCCATAGATATTCATCTATGGAAGTTTTTTTTTGCTTACTAATGAATTAAATGCTAGCTAACTTTTCTACTGCTTGTTTAATGTTATCCATGCTAGTGGCAAATGATAATCTCACGTAGCCTGATGCGCCAAAGGCAGAGCCAGGCACAAGTGCAATATTAAGCTTTTCTAGGCAATAGGTAGAAAATTCTATATCATCCTTAAGGCCTAGGCGTTTGATCAAGCCTTCAACTCTTGGAAAAGAATAAAAAGCACCTTGGGATCTTGGACATTCAACACCATCAATAGCATTTAATGCATTCACAATGTATTCATGACGCTCTTCAAATGCACTAACCATTGTATCAATGATACTTTGATCGCCATTTAGTGCCTCTAAGGCTGCTGCTTGTGCAATAGAACAAGGATTAGAGGTTGATTGACCTTGAATCTTTTTCATGGCCTTAATGATAGCTTCTGGGCCTGCACCATAACCAATACGCCAGCCTGTCATGGCGTAACCTTTAGAAACACCGTTAAGAATAATAGTTCGATCTTTTAATTTAGGCTCTGCCATGACAATATTAATAAAGTCGTCATTTCCCCAGCGAATATGCTCATAGATGTCATCGGTAATAATAAGTACTTTGGGATAGTTAATCAGTACATCTGCCAAGGCTTGTAGTTCGTCTTTTGAATAAACTGCACCGGTAGGATTGGAAGGGCTGTTAATAATAAAAAGTTTGGTTTTATCAGTAATGCTTTGCTCTAACTGCTTAGGGGTAATTTTAAAATCTTGCTCTAAGCCAGTTTCCACCACGATTGGTGTAGCATCAGCCAAAAGCACCATATCAGGGTAGCTCACCCAATAAGGGGAAGGAATAATAACTTCATCGCCATTATCAAGTACAGCTTGACACAAATTATAAAAAACCTGCTTACCACCTGAAGATGCCATCACCTGCGTATCTGTATAGTCCAGATTATTCTGACGTTTAAATTTATCAATAATAGCTTGTTTTAAAGCGGGCGTACCATCAACTGCAGTGTATCGAGTTTGACCATTGTGGATAGCTTCAATGGCGGCTTTCTGGATATTAATCGGCGTATCGAAATCTGGTTCACCCGATCCCATTGATACAATTTGAATACCCTGAGACTTTAATTCATTGGCTTTTGCAGTGACTGCAAGAGTGGCTGAAGGCTTAACTTTTTGAACTCTTTTAGAAAGGAACTCTGGCATGGTTTTTTATAAAAAATAGATTAAAATTGAGGGTTTATGTTAATGAAAAAATACAAGTAGTGGGCAAGAAATTTCAACTAGAATCTAAATTTTCTCCAAGTGGAGACCAGCCCGGTGCTATCAAGGCACTGGTTGATGGTGTAAATGCGGGTGAGAAATTTCAGACCTTGCTAGGTGTTACGGGCTCAGGTAAGACTTTTACCTTGGCAAATGTGATCCAACAAACCCAGCGTCCCAGCCTTATTATGGCGCCAAACAAGACTTTGGCCGCCCAGCTATACGCAGAAATGAAAGAATTTTTCCCGAATAATGCGGTGGAATATTTTGTTTCATATTATGATTATTATCAGCCCGAGGCATATGTACCTGCCTCTGATACATTTATTGAAAAAGACTCATCAATTAATGAGCAAATTGAGCAGATGCGTCTATCTGCTACCAAATCACTTTTAGAGCGCGATGATGTAATCATTATTGCTAGTGTTTCAGCTATTTACGGTTTAGGTGACCCTGAAAGCTACATGTCGATGTTGCTACATTTAAGTGTGGGAGAGGTTTCTAATCAAAGAGAAATATTATCTCGACTTACGCAAATGCAATACACGCGTAATGATGTGACCTTGCTTAGAGGAAGTTTTAGAGTTAAAGGTGAAGTGATTGATATTTTTCCAGCAGACTCTGAAGAGCGAGCGTTGCGTGTTGAAATGTTTGATGAAGAAATTGAAAGATTGTATTGGTTTGACCCTTTAACAGGTGAAAGACTCAAGTCATTACAACGTATTACTGTTTATCCTCAAACGCATTATGTGACGCCAAAATCTAAGATCTTAAATATGCTAGATGATATTAAGGCTGAGCTTAAAGATCGTCGTGAGGAATTGCTATCTTTAAATAAACTTGTGGAAGAGCAGCGCCTTACTCAGCGCGTACATATGGATATTGAAATGATGCGCGAGCTGGGATATTGTAACGGTATTGAAAACTACTCACGTTATTTGTCTTCGCGTAAGCCGAGCGATCCACCACCTACTTTGCTAGATTATTTGCCTGAAAATTCCTTAGTTATTTTGGATGAGTCACACGTTACAGTTAGCCAAATTGGTGGCATGTATAAAGGCGATAGGGCGCGTAAAACAACCTTAGTAGAATTTGGATTTCGCCTGCCTTCTGCGCTGGATAATCGCCCATTAAAGTACAACGAATTTGAAGAGCGTATTCATCAGTGTATTTTAGTATCGGCGACCCCTGCACAATATGAGCTTGATGTTTCTACTACGATTGCAGAGCAGCTGGTTCGCCCAACTGGACTATTAGATCCTGAAATTGAAGTGAGGCCAGTTGGCACTCAAGTGGATGATTTACTTAGTCAAATTAACAAGCGTGTTAAAGTGGGCGATCGAGTTTTAGTGACTACATTGACCAAAAAGATGTCTGAACAACTTAGTGAATATCTAAATGAGCATGGGGTTAAAGTTCGATACTTACACTCTGATATTGATACAGTTGAACGTGTAGAAATTATTCGTGATTTACGTCTTGGTGTATTTGATGTCTTAGTGGGTATTAACTTACTCAGAGAGGGATTAGATATACCTGAGGTGTCTTTAGTGGCGATATTGGATGCAGACAAAGAAGGGTTTTTGCGCTCTGAAAGATCGCTGATTCAAACCATGGGTAGAGCGGCTAGAAATGTTAATGGTAAGGCAATTTTATATGCTGATCGAATCACCAAGTCGATGAAAAAAGCCATGGATGAGACAAATAGAAGGCGTGAAAAACAGCAGAAACATAACGAGGAGAATAACATTACTCCTAGAGGCATTATAAAGCCGATTATTAACATCTTAGAAACCGACCTAACCAGCGTAGAATTGGATGAGGATACAGGTGAACAGATATTGATTCAATTGTCTCCCGTACAACTTGCTAAAGAAATAAAATCATTAGAAAAGCAGATGTATAAACTGGCAAGTGACTTAGAATTTGAACGCGCTGCAGATGTCCGTAATCAAATAAAAAACTTAAAAGACTCTCAATTTAAAACAGCCTTATGAATACCGATTTAAACATTACTGAAATTTTCTATTCACTACAAGGTGAGGCTAGAGAAGTGGGCTTGCCTAGTATCTTTATTCGCCTAACAGGTTGTCCACTGCGCTGTACTTATTGCGATACTGAGTATGCCTTTAAAGGCAACAACCTAATTAGTATCGATACAATTATGGCTGAAGTTGGCCAATACAACACTCAATATGTCTGTGTGACAGGCGGAGAGCCGTTGGCGCAAATTAATTGTTATGTTTTATTAGACACTTTGATTAAAAATAACTATAAAGTCTCGTTAGAAACTAGTGGCAGTATTGATATTGAACAGATTAATCCAGGCGTTTCTATTGTGATGGATATTAAGACACCTTGTTCAAATGAAGTGGATAAAAATTTATACAGCAATGTTGCAAAACTTCAAGCAAAAGATCAGCTTAAATTTGTCATTGGATCGCGCCATGATTTTGATTGGAGTGTTGACATTCTAAATCAATACCCAACTCAAGCTGGTGTTTTATTCTCCCCTGTGTTTGATCAAATAACACCAACTCAATTAGCCGATTGGATTCTTGAAGCTCAGCTTAATGTGCGTATGCAAGTACAAATGCATAAGTTGCTTTGGGGTGACGAAAAAGGTAAATAAACGATCTACTGAATAGTAATTTTGTTTACCAAGGGTTTAGCTTTTTCTAGTTTTGGAATAGAGACAGTTAAGAGTCCACTTTTAAATTCAGCGTTAATATTATCTGTATCCGCATCATTTGGTAATGAATAAGATTGCGAGAATTTACTCGATGAAGTGCGAGAACTGTTAGCTGTTTTCTCAGATATTTGCACACGTCCACTGATATAAATCATGTTATTTCTAGTGGTGATATCTAAATTTTCTTTAGCCAATCCTTTCACTTTTATTTCAATCATGTAGTGATTAGATTGATCATCAAAATATCGCTTAGTTTGCGTAGTAATCGCATTTTGATTTTGAACAGTACGTATTCCGTTGTCAAATTGCTGAAACTGTCTATTGAAATTTGACCAAAAATTGTCATTAAGGCCATGACTAGGCGAATAATTATGAAATGACTGATGAGCCATGACACTGCTTGATATAAGCATCGCTATTAGTAGAGTTTTTTTCATATCTATATTTCCTTAAATAATAAATAAATTCATAGAAGATTAATATAAATCAAAAAAAGGCATTAGTCAATAGTTTGATTAAGCTAGTTTGTCGTCAGCCACATGATATTTTGGATCTTCTAAGATATTAACTTCAACCAAGTTTCTGGCCGTTTTTAATAGTAATCGACATTCAGCACTCAGATGTTGAAGATGAAGCGTTTTTCCGATTTTTTTATAACGAACTGCAAGCTTATCAATTGCTTGAATGGCTGAATGATCCATCACTTTTGAGTTGTTAAAATCTATATAAACATCATTTGCATCTTCAGCCGGTGTAAACAGTGCTTGAAAGCTATCTATAGAGCCAAAAAATAAAGAGCCGTTAAGCTTATAACTTGTAGCACCATCTTCATTGGTTGATTTATCAGCATGAATCTTGCTTGAAGATTCCCAAGCGAAAGTCAGTGCTGACATAATAACACCCACAATAACATCCAATGCTAAGTTATCAGTAAGTACAGTAATAATAGCAACTGACATGCCGGTAATAACATCCGGCATTGGTACTTTTCCGAATAGATGGAAAGTACACCATTCAAAAGTACCGATCACCACCATGAACATCACGCCAATTAGGACTGCAATTGGAATCATCTCAATATATTCAGATAAAAATAGAATAAACATAAGCAGTACAAGAGCAGCAACAACGCCTGAAAGTCGGCCACGTCCACCAGATTTAATATTGATTAAACTTTGTCCAACCATGGCACAACCACCCATACCACCAAACAAGCCAGTTACAGAGTTAGCAACACCTTGAGCGATAGATTCTTTATTGGGCTGGCCGACTGTTCCAGTTAAATCGTCAATTAGGTTTAGTGTTAGTAGACTTTCAATCAAGCCAACAAGGGCCATGACTATCGCATATGGAAAGACAATTTCAATCATCTCCCAACTTAGACCACCAACATCCGGAATATGGAAAATAGGTAGGCCGCCTTTAATTGAAGCAATGTCACCAACTGTTCTTGTATCTAAGCCCATCCAAATAGCTGCAACACTTCCAATAATAATGGCTGCTAATGTAGAAGGCACGATTTTGGTGAATCTAGGTAAGAAATGAATGATGGCCATGGTGCCAGCAATAATGACAAGCATAATAACGAGTGGTGTGCCGGTAATCCAGTCGTCTCCAATTTTGAATTGCTTGATTTGTGCAATAAAAATAACCATAGCTAAGCCATTAACAAAGCCTAGGAAAACCGGATGAGGAACAAGGCGAATAAATTTACCCATTTTCAAGACGCCAAACGCGATTTGAATTAAGCCAGTCATGATAACTGCTGCGAATAAATACTCAACGCCATGCTGGGCAACGAGTGTTCCAATAACAACAGCGATTGCACCAGTTGCACCAGAAATCATGCCAGGTCGTCCACCAATAATTGAGGTAACTAGGCCAATAGTAAAGGCAGCATATAAGCCAACTAATGGATCGACACCTGCTAATAATGCAAAAGCGACCGCTTCAGGTACAAGTGCCAGGGCAACTGTTAAGCCTGATAAAAAATCATTCTTAGCGTTAATAGGGGCGTATTTGTTAATCAATGAAAACAACATTTTTTCCTTGTAAGTAAATTTAAAGTAAGTAGTGGCTATAAGATAGAGCCAGGTACAACGGGTGTTGCAGATTTAACATCAGCATTTTGTGCACGATGACGCATCACATGATCCATCACTGTTATTGCAAGCATAGCTTCAGCAATAGGGGTGGCGCGAATACCAACACAAGGATCATGGCGACCTTTGGTGATAACTTCAATCGGGTTGCCTTCTTTGTCGATACTTTCAATAGGTAAGCGTAAGCTTGAAGTTGGCTTAAGTGCGATAGATACCAGTAAATCTTGTCCCGAACTAATGCCACCAAGCGTACCACCTGCATGGTTAGATTTAAAACCATCAATACTAATAGCATCACGGTGCTCAGTACCTTTTTGAGTAACTGATTCAAACCCTGCACCAATTTCAACAGCTTTAACTGCGTTAATACTCATCATCCCATGGGCAACATCTGCTTCTAATCGATCAAAGATAGGCTCACCTAGTCCGACTGGCATATTTGTAGCTACTATGTTGATGCGAGCACCAATAGAGTCGCCAGATTTTCTTAATGCATCCATGTAATTTTCTAGCTCTGTAATTTTGCTAGCATCAGGACAAAAGAATGGATTGTTATGTACTTCAGACCAATCAAGAGTTTCAGCTTCAATAGGGCCAAGTTGCTTTAAGTAGCCTTTAATTTCAATACCCTGTGTTTCTTTTAGATATTTTTTAGCGATACCGCCACAGGCAACTCGCATGGCAGTTTCTCGAGCAGACGAGCGCCCGCCACCACGATAATCTCTAAAACCATATTTTTGATCATAAGTGTAATCAGCATGACCTGGACGAAAGGTATTGGCAATATTGCCATAATCTTTCGAGCGTTGATCGGTATTTTGAATAATTAGTGCGATCGGCATGCCCGTAGTTTTACCTTCGAAAGTACCTGATAATATTTTGACTAAGTCTTCTTCTCGGCGCTGCGTAGTGTGGCGAGACGTACCAGGTTTTCTTAAATCAAGATCCCCTTGAAGATCGGCTTCACATAAGTCCATGCCAGGCGGGCAACCATCAACAATGCCCACCAATGCCTCACCATGAGATTCGCCAGCAGTGGTTACTGTAAATAATTTTCCAAAAGAATTACCCGACATACGCTTAACCTAAGTATTTAACATGGGTTTGATTATACCTAGCTAGAGGCTTATTTCATTGGTTTGTTATACAACTATGTTAGTAAAATTTTATAAATCTTAATGTGTAAATATCTATAAGATGTTTAGACGAAGCTAGAATTGAGTGTGATAAGTTAATACCTTTCTTTAATTGTTTGATTGAAGGGTCATTAAATCTTTTAGAACTTCTTGTGCATGTTTTTTAGGGTTAACATCAGTATATTTTTTAACAATTATGCCAGCTGGATTAATAATAAAAGTATTTCTAATAGCAACTTTCCAAGTTAAAAAACTTCCTAAAGAATCGTAATTTTTAGATACTTCTCCATTAATATCTGATAATAATGAGAAAGGCAAAGTATATTTTTTAGAAAACTTTTTATGTGACTCTACGCTATCGATACTAACACCATATATTACTGCGTTCTTAGCAATAATATGATCAGTTGCATCTCTAAAGCTGCAAGCTTCTGTTGTGCACCCAGGCGTATCATCCATTGGATAAAAATAAATAATAACCCAGTTATTGCGATGCTGTTTAAGTGATTTAAATTCACCATTTTGATCTGGAAGTGAAAAATTTGGAGCATAGTCTCCAATTGATAATGCAGAGCTTGTAGAGCTTAATATAAACAACAATAAAGTAATAATTTTATTTTTCATATTTTTCTTATAAAGAATATATATTTAAATAATACGCTATTTTTGTAAATTCTTATATCTGTTGTACAATAAATTATTTTTTGTACAATAAATTTGTTATATAATCAATGTGAAGTTTTATAAAAAGGAGAAATTTTATGGAAATAGGTAAAGAGAATCTACTTGAAGAGTTGCAGTCAATTAAACATTGTCTTGATATGACAAATACTAGTATTGAACATCAGCATACTCGTGAGCATATTGTTTCTGTATTGGAAAAGCGTATTACAGATCTTGAGCAGGAAGTTGATAGAACTATTTCAGCAAAGGAGCTAGGCGCAGACATGAATATAGATTTTGCTTAATATAATCAGAATGTTTTAATGAAAGCTTTACTTTTTGGTGAAGCTTTTTTCGTTCAAGTGTTGATTAACTCAAAAAAATAAAATACACCTATGGTCAAGATTTTAAGGTTTTAGGAAGTACTCATCTAGAGCTTTATTTCGCCAGTTTGTTATATAGCCATGCCAAGAACCAGCCGCCAATCGCAGCATCAATAAATGCCCATACCATGCCTATTAAAATGCCAGTAAAACTTAATGAATAGCCAAGATAAATACTTGAAAAGAATCCAACAACATTATGTAGATAATTCTCAGACATCATGGCAATAATTGATAAAGATAAAATTGCTAATGACCATAAAACCCCTAAAGAGATCGCCAGAGCTTTTTCGTTAAGTTTAGAATCCATTGATTAACCCTTTTTGAGTTGTTAATTTTTTATTATACGACTAAAGCTAAGGGTGAAGGTGTTTAATGTTGAATATTTTAGTTGCCAGTAGCATAATCACTCCGCTAAATACAATGATAGCGGTAACGTACAGTGCTTGATTATAATCACCTGATTGGTCTGTTAAGGTTACAGCATATAAAGGCGCACTAACTTGTCCTATGCCATAAGCAGTAGTAAGTGCACCCATTAGCATGACTGGATTTTTGCCAGCAAGTTTGCCACCTAAATGCATAAATAATGCCACCAATCCTACAAATGTTCCACCGTATAAAATGCCCGATAATAAATTAAGATAAAGGTTGCTACTGAGGGTAGGAATCAAAATCCCAATAATTTGAATAATCATGGCAATAATAATAATATTTACATTGCCATATTTGTGCGCCAAACGCATCCAGATTATCGAAGAGGGTATGCCAGCCAAACCCACTAATAACCAAGTAAACCCAGCAAAAGATTCCAATCCTGGTAAGGACTGAATAATAGTAGGCAGGAAGGTACCTTGGACAACCATACCAACGCCTGCAGTAAAATAAGCCACAATCAGAATGATTACAAAACGAGAGAATAAATTTTTGTCTAGAGAGTGGCTAGTGTTATTGGCTTGTATTTTTTGATCAGTCGATAAAATATACCAAGAATAGGGTGCAACCAATGCAGCACTAAGAGCCAAAGCCAGCCAAGAAACTTGCCAAGTATCAATGGTTAAAACTAATCTGGCAATAATATCTGACACCGCTAACGCAATAGCAATGCCAGAAAAATAAATCCCCATCGCTTTAGTTTTATCTTCAAAGTTAAGCTTCACCATAACAATCGCTGCACCAACTACCAAGGCCATAGCGCCACCAAAGCCTGCAATAATTCTACTAACTATTAGCCACATATCTTGAGTAGCAACACCCATCATGGCGGTGGAAACAACACATAAGACCAGTCCTAACCTAAAGTATTTAACCTTCGTATCGATGTCTTTGATAAAAACCGCAAACAGGGCACCCAGTAAATAACCAACGTAATTAGTGGAAGCCAAAACACCAGAAAAAGTAAGTGACAGAGTTTTGTCATCCAGCATAGAAGGGAGTAGAGAAGTGTAGGCAAATCTGGCTACACCTACACCAATAAACAGACCTATAATGCCTGCTAACAAGATATTGAAGTTGTTATTTTTATCAAGTAAATTGATGTTGTTCACAGAGTCTTTGACTAATTAAATTCAAATGTCAGTATACATTCAACCGTGCAGTTCGAATCTCGCTTATCATGTTAATATATTGCACTTTATAAACTTATTCAAATAATGATCAAATATACCCAGCTTGGAAGTAGTGATTTAATGGTGTCTAATATTTGCATGGGCACCATGACTTTCGGTGAGCAAAACTCACAACAAGAAGCACATCAACAGCTTGACTATGCAATGGGCCAAGGGATAAACTTTATTGATACCGCTGAAATGTACCCAGTTCCCCCGCGAGCTGATACCGCTTATTCCACTGAAACCATTGTTGGTAATTGGGTAAAAAGTAAGCCTCGTGATAAAATTATTTTAGCCACTAAAGCTGCTGGAAGTTCGCGAGGAATGCCTTGGGTTCGTGATGGTGAACATGCCTTTAATCGCACCAACCTAAACAATGCCGTAGAAGGATCACTTAAGCGCCTACAGACTGATTATATTGATCTGTATCAGCTGCATTGGCCAGAGCGTAACACACCTATGTTTGGTCAATATTTATTTGATCCAACGCATGAGCGAGAATTTACAGCTTTTGTTGAGACGCTAGAAGCATTATCTGAACTAGTCAAAGAGGGTAAGATCCGACATATTGGCTTGTCTAATGAATGGCCTTGGGGTTTAATGCAGTTTTTAAACGCCTCTGAACGAGAAGGCTTACCACGCGTGGTTAGTATGCAAAATGCTTACAACCTTATCAACCGTACTTATGATTTCTCATTGCGTGAAATGGGCTATCGTGAAAACGTTCCTTTATTGGCATACTCTCCTATGGCATTTGGCCATCTCAGTGCCAAATACATTAACGATTCAAAAGCTCAAGGACGAGTTAATATCTTTGATGGTTTTGCCCAGCGCTATGAAAAGCCAAGTGTCGGGCCAGCTATTAAAGCTTATTCTGATTTAGCTGAAGAACTAAGCACTACGCCAGCCACATTGGCACTGGCATTTACTTATTCACGTTGGTTTTGCGCCAGCACTATTATTGGCGCTACCAATATGGATCAGCTTAAAGAAAACATTAACGCCGTCAATTTTGAATGGAGTGAAGAGATTGAGCAAGCCATTGAAGCCGTTCATTTAAAGTTTTTTAATCCCGCGCCCTGAACGAAGCGAGGAAGTACTCTTGGGGTGCACCTTAGTAAAGCAATAAAAACTCAGTGTAAATTCACTTTTTTATTGATAAAACCTTAAAAAAACACTCATTGTTAAAATTTGCCAAATTTTTAATTATCCGTTTGGATTGTCTTTGTTTTAAGGTGTTATTTGGGTAAAAAAGATGTTTTTGGAGATTTTTCAAGGTGAAAAGGTCTTGTTTTCCACTCTAAAGCTTGATTTTTTGTTGTTTTTTAAGTTATTTTTGCTGATTTTTACTCATTCGCATTATTTGCGAATTTTTTTATCAATTTATGGTGCCCTCGAGTGGATTCGAACCACTGACCTGCCACTTAGGAGGCGGCTGCTCTATCCAGCTGAGCTACGAAGGCAAGTTTGCTATTATCAACGTTGTGGGCTAATTATTCAAGCTAAGATTTGGTTAATAATTAGTTTGGCATTATTGTAATCAATAGTAATTGGCTTATCTCTCTGATTGCTACTGAGTAATAGCGATGGAAAACTGGTTATCCTTAGAGATTTTGCAAGTGTGATGTCATCTAATAACTGTTGGTGTGTTACTGTCGAATTTAAATCTTGGGTAAATTGCTCAATATTTAAATTTAAAGAGTGTGCAAGCTCAATGAGTGTCAAATCTTTAGATGGGTTTTTTGCTTGTAAGTAGTAAGCATTCTGAATGGCATTAAGCATGCTGAGTTCATATTCTAAGCCTTGATTCTTTGCAGCTATAACTGCTCTGCAAGCAGGGTAGGTTGATCTCATAGGCGAGCAATGTTTCCAAAAATCAAAATTAAATTGCGTACCTGGGATGGTTTGTTGAATTTTTAGCCAATTTTCTTGAATATATTGACGCATTTCATCAGACATAATTTCTTTACTATCAGGCGCCAAACCACCTAATATATATTTAATAGTTATAGATTTCGGCAGTGATTTTTTAACCTGAAGCCAGGTTTTTTCAAAACCCCAACACCAAGAACACATTGGATCATATACGTAATATAATGTCTGAGAATTCATAGATAAATATCATCAAAAAGCGTAGAATATATATTACTATAAAACTACTAAATGGAGTTGTTAGATGAAGATAAATACAATAATGTTAATTCCTTTATTGGTTGCTGTGCAAGCGGTAAATGCAGGTAATTATTCAGATGTGGCAAAAATTACCTCTGTGGATAAAATATACAAAACACACACGATTCGAGAGCCATATCAAGACTGCTATATTAAGGAGTTTTATCAAGGAGACGACGATGGCTCTGCAACGAACGAAATTGTAGGTGGATTATTTGGTGGACTGCTTGGCAATCAATTTGGCGGTGGAAGTGGCAAAGATGCGATGACAGCTGCAGGTGCATTACTTGGTGCTTCGCTAGCACATGATGATGAATTGGCCAAATCAAAGACCGGTAGAGTGGTTAGTAAAGAGGTTTGTGAAACAAAGTATCGCAGTGAATCAGTTAAGCGTTTAAGCCATTATCGTGTTGAATATGAATATGATAATCGTACATTTACTTACACGACTAAAAATAAACCATATGGTGACACGGTTAAAGTAAATATTGATATTTCTCCACGATAATTAAATGGCAGTAGAAAAAACCTTTGAGCAGGCTAAGCAACTTGCCGAACAGGGTGATGCACAGTCTCAATATGAATTAGCACTGGCCTATGATTTAGGCTTGGGTGTTGATAAGGATTTATCTAAGGCATTTGAGTGGTACCAAAAATCGGCCAACCAGGAATATGCAAAAGCACAGTATAATTTGGGCATTTTTTATGCCTTAGCGAAGTCGGTCGATAAGGATATTGAACAATCAAAACTCTGGATTAGAAAAGCCAATGAAAATGGCTATTCTGGTGGCAGCATTTTTTAAATAGGAACCACCATGAAAGATATTAAACTTGAAGATAGACTTATCTTTGCATTAGATGTGCCAGAAGTTAATCAGGCTAAAGATTTGGTTAATCAACTTGATGACAGTGTTAATTTTTATAAAATTGGCATGGAAATGCTAATGACAGGCCAATATTTTCAATTAATGGATTGGTTGATCGCAAAAGATAAGAAAGTCTTTGTTGATCTTAAGTTTTTTGATGTACCAGAAACAGTGGGCAGAACGATTGCTCGCCTTAGTCAAACGGGTGCTACTTTTGCCACTATTCATGGTAACCAAGGGTTGATGGAGAAGGCAGCTGAAAATAAAGGCGATCTTAAAATTTTGGCAGTAACAGCACTAACAAGTTTAGACCGCGGTGATCTTGACGATTTAGGCTTTAAATGTGATGTGAAAGATTTGGTTATTTCTCGTGCCAAGCGCGCTTTTGAAGCAGGCTGTGATGGTGTAGTTTCTTCCGGTCTTGAAGTGCCATTTTTAAGGCAATATGTTGACAACAAGCTAATTGCTGTTACGCCAGGTATTCGTCCAGTTGACAACGATGATGATCAAAAACGTGTGGTTGATGTGGCTACAGCTTTCAAATCAGGCTCTGATTATATTGTTGTAGGTCGTCCTATTAAAAATGCTGATAACCCATATGAGGCTGCTAGCAATATTCAGGAAACGATTAAAACCTGTTTTTAGTGATTTGAATACCTCTTTGTGAGGTGTTTTCCCCTTTTTAAGGGGGTATAATTTCCAATTCGTTATCGACACCTGTTGATAGCAATCTTTAAAGTCGCGTAACTCAGTTGGTTAGAGTGCCAGCATGACATGCTGGAAGTCGTCAGTTCAAATCTGACCGTGACTACCATCTTTTAAACCATTAAGTAGAGATGATAGAAAATCTCTCTACTCTCTGTGTTCGCTAATTTTAGTTAACACTTGGTCTTGTTAAAATTTAACCAGATATCTTCCAACTGCTTTTGCTGCTAATATTTCTTTATAAGCATGTTGAATTTCATTGAGGGATATTTCATTCACTAATTTTTCCAAGGCATTAATTTTAAAATCACTGGCAATTTTCTCCCAAGCCTGTGTTTTTTTAGCTAATGAGGCTGCAACTGATTCAATTCCAATCAATCTAATACCTCTTAAGATAAAAGGGAATACATTGGTGTTGAATATAGGCGAAGCAGTCAATCCACAGCAGGTGGCAACGCCATCATACTTAATTTGCTTTAGAGCTTCAGCCAGTATGTTTCCACCAACTGTGTCTATCACGCCTGAGAATCTTTCCCTGCCCATTGGCCTTTTGTTTTCAATATCAAAATCTTTTCTTAAAATAATTTCTTTGGCACCAATGCTTTTTAGATAATCGATTTGATCTTCTTTTCCAGAAAGTGCGATAACATCAAACCCAAGTTTGGACAGAATGGCAACAGATATACTGCCAACACCGCCAGTAGCACCTGTGACGAGTATTTCACCACTTGTAATTCCATTGTTTAATAGTTCATTAACACTTAAGGCCGCCGTCAACCCAGCCGTTCCATAAATCATCAGCTCTCTTAAAGAAATATTATCTGGCTTTTTGATTAGCCAAGAATCTGGGGCTTTTACATATTCACTGTGACCACCATTCGTGTTCATGCCAAGATCATAACCGGTGATTAAAACTTCATCGCCAATATTGAATAAATCTGATTTGGATTCTGAAACAACACCACTAACGTCAATTCCAGTCACATGTGGAAAAACACTGGTAACACCTGGATTGCCAGTGGAGCTTAGGGCATCTTTATAATTTAGGGAGGAATACGAGGTTTTAATTAAGACTTCATGCTCTGTTAAAACTGGCATTTCAATGTCTTTAATACTCGCTGTAAATTTTTTTTCTTCAATTTTTTCCACTACAAAAGCTTTCATTACCTTTACTCTTTTATTAAAATATTTGATCATTGTAACTTAAACTGTATATCATTGTAAGAACCTACTTTTTTGTAAGGTACTAACCTTTTAGATACCATTGAAACTTAAAGATAAAAAAATGAATAATAAAGAAAATACAGAGCTAGAAAAATGTCCAGTTGAGACGTCAATTGATATTTTGGCAGGAAAATGGAAAATTTTAATATTGTGGTATTTGTTATCAGAAACAAGAAGATTTGGTGAATTACAAAAATTAATGCCAAGAATTACGCAAAAAATGTTAATTCAAAAGCTGAGAGAGTTGGAGAGAGATGCGATAGTACATAGAGAGGTTTACCCGGTTGTTCCTCCAAAAGTTGAATACTCTCTTACAGTTTATGGGCAAAGTTTAAAACCACTACTAAAATCACTTTATTTATGGGGCGAGATACATAAAAACAAAACATCTTAATTATTTATCGACTATTAATCATCCAACTTGACTTATCGTATACAATTTAAATCATGAAAGTGCTATCCTTATTTTTATTGCTATTTAGTAGTGCCATACTGGCGAGTTCTGATCTTTACGACCAGGGTAAGGCATACTATTATGGTGATGGTGTCGAGCAAAGCTACAGTAAAGCTTTTAGTGCTTTTTTGAGTGCAGATAAAGCGGGTGATTTGGCAGCAAAAACTGCCCTAGGTCTTATGTATATTGAAGGCAAAGGTACTGATCAAAATGACAAAAAAGGCATTGATTTAATAAAGCAATCGGCTATTCAAAATCATGCCAAAGCCCAGTATTATTTAGGCAGTATGTACTATCTAGGAATTGGCGTTAAGCGTGATTTAAAGATTGCTCATCAATGGATTAAAAAATCAGCCAAACAAGATTATGCAGATGCGCAGTCCAATTTATCGCAGATGTATGAAAAGGGCGATGGTGTTAAGAAAAATCCACTTTTATCTAATAAATGGCGGCTGAAAGCGGCGCAGTCTGGCAATAGTGATGAGCAGTATCGTCTCGGCGCTGCTTATGCTCACGATAAAGATTATGAGCAAGCTTATGATTGGCTAAAAAAATCAGCCAATCAAGATCATGCGCTAGCTCAATATCAATTGGCAGTGTTTTTTCAAAATGGCCACTATATTCCAAAAGATGCTGAAGAAGCGCTAAATTGGTATCAAAAATCTTTTGCCAATGGTAATGAGGCCCCAGCTTACGCTCTTGCAAATTATTACGATGCGGGTAAATACACTAAACTTGACTATAACAAGTCACACAAGCTTTATCAGCAATCAATCAAGCAAGGAAATTTACAAGCTTATTTAGACATTGCCAGGCACTATGAATTGGGCCAAGGTGTTGAAGTTAATTTAACCAAAGCTTATAGCTTTGTCATTGCAGCAGCGAGAAAAGGTAATCAAGCAGCTTGGCGCAAAGTAGCCGATTTGTACTTGCAAGGTAGGGGGGTTGATTTGTCAGTTGAAAAGGCTAAATATTGGCTTAAAAAACTATCAAATTCTGGAGATATTCAGGCTTCCGAGAAGCTACAAGAGCTATAGAAATGGAATAAATCGCCCAGTTTTTTCTTTATATGCTTGATAGTTGTCAAAACGTTTTGTGAGTAGTTTTTCTTCAAGCCTAGATTTTAAAATTAGATTCACCAATAAAACCAGCATCACACCTTGTGAAATGTAGTGGGAGTTTGTGAGCATTAGCGCTAGGCATAATAACAAAACACTGGTGTACATAGGATGCCTAACAAACTGATAAATACCATTTGTACGAAGCTGATGCAGCTTCTTTAAAGTGGGTGCTATGCTCAAATTATCTACCTTCATATTAAATACAGCAATTAGCCCAATTACCATGGATGTAATTAGTAAGCTTATTACCGTTGTATCAACGAATTCGTACCGGATGTTAAGTATTAAATAAATAATACAGCTAAATTGAATAACAACATAAATCATAAGAAGTTGTGAGAGTAGTGAGCGTTATAATAGCGATATTATCTCAAATATTGCGGAACTAAATATGCAAATAGCATACGATATTGTAATTATTGGTGCTGGCCCTGCTGGGTTAGGCTTTGCAGCTTCTATGCTTGATACAAATGTAAATGTATTGATATTGGAAAGATCTGATTTGGAAGATATTTCAATGCCAAAAGTTGATGGTAGAGAGGTAGCATTGACACACCTTTCATTAAAAATACTAAAAAAACTGGGTGTTTGGGATTTAGTAGATCAAACAACAGTTTCTCCATTAAGAGAGGCTAAAGTGTTTGATGGGGATTCACCTTCTTTATTAAATTTTAAAAGTGATAAAGCCAATATTGATGCATTAGGGTATTTGGTGCCGAACCACAAAATAAGACAAGCCTTGTACAACAGGGTTAAAGATGCTAAAAATATCACCATACAAACCAATACATTGGCTGATGATGTCATTCAACTTGAAAATAGTGCGCAAGTTGTTTTGGTAGGCGGTGAATGTATCGAAACAAAATTAGTGATTGCAGCGGATAGTCGATTTTCTAGTATTCGTCGTAAAGTAGGTATTCCTACTTTAATGAAGGATTTCTCTAAAGTCATGATTATCACTAAAATGATGCATGAAAAATCTCATGAAAATATCGCACTAGAATGTTTTGATTATGGAAGGACGCTCGCCTTATTGCCGATGATTGGCGATGCTTCATCAGTGGTACTAACTGTTAAAACTGATGAGTCTAAAAAGATACTAGAAATGAATGAGGCTGAATTTAACGAAATGATCACCTCGTCTTTTAAAGCAAGTCTAGGTGAGATGACTCAATCGGGCAAAAGACACTCTTATCCATTAGTGGCAACGCACGCACAAACATTTATTGCCAAACGCTTTGCACTGATTGGTGATGCTGCTGTAGGCATGCATCCTGTTACTGCTCATGGATATAATTTAGGCTTAAGAGGCCAGGATATATTGGCTACTTTGATCAAAGAAGCTTTAGAGCACGGGCAAGATGTTGGCTCTAGTTCGTTATTAAAATTGTATGAAAAAAAGCATATTAATTTAACTCGATTGATGTTTTTTGGCACCAATGGTATTGTCGCGTTATTTACTAATGATGCACCTGTGATTAAGCAAGTGAGAAAGATGGTGTTAAAGTTTGCTGAGAATTTTCCACCCATTAAATACCTTATCTCTAATCAGTTGACCGAAGCAAAGAGTAATAAATTTGCACCTTTTGAAAAAATACTTAAAAAACTGCCTTTCTAATGACAATAGATTTAAATGCTTTAAGGCGTGAATTTACCAGTAATGGGATATCACGCGAACAAATGAATGTAAGCCCTTTTATTCAATTTGAACATTGGATGAAACAGGCGACTGAAGCAGATCTAACTCTTCCCAACGCGATGAGTATTGCCACAAGTTGTTCAGATGAGGTTAGCATTAGAACAGTTTTGTTAAAATCATTTGATGATCAAGGGTTTGTTTTTTTTACAAACTATAATTCTAAAAAGTCTCAGCAAATTAAGAAAAATCCAAATGCAGCCTTATTGTTCCCCTGGTTAGATTTGGAGAGGCAGGTAAAGATCTCAGGCCGAGTAGAAAAAATTTCAACATTAGATTCTATTAAATACTTTTCATCACGTCCAAAGGATTCTCAGTTGGGTGCTTGGGCTTCAAGCCAATCTGACTCAATATCGTCAAGACAAGTTTTATTGGCTCAATTTGAAGCCATGAAAAACAAGTTTAAGAAGGGCGAGGTTCCCTTGCCTGATTTCTGGGGTGGATATAGAGTTGTTCCTCACAGTATTGAATTCTGGCAAGGCAGAGAAAACCGATTACATGATCGGTTTGTTTATCTTAAGCAGGGCAAAGATTGGGTGATTGAAAGACTAGCCCCTTATTTTTTTAATTACTGAGCGTGTATCGGGTTTTTTTTCAGTCCAAAACTCAAAACTACTGGCCGCTTGCTCTACTAACATCCCCAGTCCATCAGAAATGATTGAGGCATTGTTGTTCTTAGCCCAATCCATAAAAGGAGTTTGCTTGCCATACATTAGGTCGTAGCAAATTGCATTGTCAGCGCATCCTGAAGCAATCTCAGGCATATTTCCATCTAATGAAGCACTGGTTGCGTTAATAATAAGATCAACAGGCTCTGACTTAATTTTATCTAATCCAAAACCACTAACAGATCCATACTGTGAAAAATTATGTGCTAATTTTTCAGCTTTACTAGCCGTTCTATTGGCAACCATAATCTGACTTGGTTGCTGTCGAAGTAAAGGCAGGATAATACCCTGAGTGGCGCCACCAGCTCCTAAAATAAGAATTTTTTTACCTTTAAGTGACAATCCAAGATTTTGGGTTAAATCATTAACTAGCCCTAAGCCATCCGTATTTTCACCAATTAACTTATTTTTTTGAATCTTAATTGTATTAACGGCGCCAGCCATTTTTGCATTTAAAGTAAGCTCAGTAGCCAAGTTAAAGGCATCTAGTTTGAAAGGCACAGTAACGTTAAAGCCGTTAGCGCCTTTTTCTATAAATTGTTGGACAGACTGATTGAAGCCATCAATAGGCGCCAAAATCTTAGCATAATTAACTTTCAATCCGGTTTGCTGGGCAAACTGGGCATGGATACTCGGAGATAAGCTATGTCCAATAGGATTGCCAAACACCGCTAATTCATACATCGATATTATTCCGGTTGTTTAGACTCTGTCTGCTTAGCTTGAGGTTGTTGCTCTTTCGAAGAGGCTGCCTCTGGAGTTTTAGCAGGAGAACTTTGCTTCTTAATTGGCTGATCAGGCTTGTTTACTGGCTCATTAGTCGGGTTTTTTGGCGCATTATTCTGCTGCTTATTACCTTGTTGCTGAGGCTTATTTTGTTGCTTATTGCCTTGTTGTTTAGGTTTGTTATTCTGTTGGTTTTGATTGTTAGTTTTGTTTCTATTACGATTTCTATTACGATTTCTATTATTTGAATTAGTTTTGCTCTGATTATTAGTTTTTTTCTTTTCTCCAAATAGGGCTGCTTTAATTTTAGCGAATAGAGATAATTTAGGCTTAATAGTTTCAGGTACACGAGTTTTTGGTCGGTTCATGTTTATTGCTGGAACTTCAGACTCATCTGCCAATCCATTCTCTGCTAGTACATACTGTGGCTTAGAGATCCCTTGATAGCTCTTATGTTGCGATTTCTTGTCACCTTTTTGCTTAGTGATACTAAAGTTAGGAAATTGCATGTAAGGGTTAGGGAGTAGCGTAATCTTAATACCATGTTTCATTTCTAATCGTGTGACATCTTGACGTTTTTCATTCAGGATATAGGTAATAACTTCAACACTTGATTGGATAGTGATTCTTGATGTTTGATTGCTAGCATTACAGCCATCTTCTAACTGTCTAAGGATCGAAAGAGCCAAGGTTGGAATGGTTGGTGTTGTGCCACGACCATTACAGGCTGAACAAGATTTTTCAACAGACTCTGTTACTGAGCTCATTAAGCGTTGTCTGGACATTTCAAGCAGACCAAATTTAGAAATATTACCAATTTGAATACGTGCTCGATCTGATTGAGTGGCTACCTCCATTGCTTTTTCAATAGCTTGACGATGCTCTTCAGTAGACATATCGATAAAATCAATGACGACTAATCCACCAATATCTCTAAGTTGTAATTGAAGGGCGATCTCTTTGGCTGCTTCTAAGTTAGTGTTGTAGGCAGTTTCTTCAATGTCAGAGCCTTTTGTTGCTCGAGCAGAGTTAATATCAACAGCAGTTAGAGCTTCAGTTGGATCAAAAACAATAGTCGCGCCAGAGCACAAAGTTACTTCACGATTAAAAACGCTTTTAACTTGACTCTCTACACCCATATGGTTAAACAAAGAATGCTCAGTCACGTCAAAGAACTTAATACGATCTAAATACTGAGGAAGAACGAAGCTTACAAATTCTTTAGCATTTTGAAAGGCTTCTAATTCATCAATAATAACACTATCAGTATCTGCACGTAAGTGGTCGCGTAGGGTGCGAATGATGATATCACTTTCTTGATAAATCAAAAAAGGTGCTGGGCGTTTTTCTGCCACTGTATTGATAGACATCCAAAGATCAGATAGGTAGTCAACTTCCCACTGAAGCTCTTCTAAGCTCTTACCACTACCCGCTGTACGGATGATTAGGCCAGAGTTTTTAGGCATTAAAATTTTGCCAATAATATCTTTTAGAGATTGTCTATCGGATGAAGTGATCTGGCGAGATATTCCATGGCTTTTAGGGTTGTTTGGCGTTAGGATCATGTAAGCGCCAGCTAGGTTGATATAGGTGCTTAGCGCAGCGCCTTTATTGCCACGCTCTTCTTTTTCAACCTGAACAATAATCTCTTGACCTTCTTTTAGAACGTCTGAAATAGTTAGTTTAGCACCTTTTGGTGTAACACCATTTTGCAGGGATTCTGCAACTTCTTTAAAAGGTAGGAAGCCTTGTCTTTCATTGCCGTAATCGACAAACGCAGCCTCTAATGATTGTTCTACTCGTGATATTTTTCCACGGTAAATATTGCCCTTAGTATTTTTATTAAGACTGGTCTCAATGTTAAGCCCAGTGAGTTTTTTGTTCTTGACAACACCTACTCTGATTTCTTCCTTGTGAGTAGCGTTGATTAAAATATGTTTCATAGTTAAGTCCTTTTAGTGGTGGACTTAAGTGCGCACATAGGCAATCAATACTGATGTATTGATTTGATATTAAAGTGTGATTTGTGTTCATCATAATGATCAAAAAAAACCTTTCTTTATAAGGGCTTAACCCTTTTCAGGTCTTTCTACTCTGTCGCAGAAAGCCGTGAATTATTCTCTTATGTGGCAACAATAAGCCCAAAATATTATTTAACTTCTGTGGTTTTTTTCTTAGCACAGAAGTATTTTGTAAATTCTTTTAGCTGATAAAAAAATATCAAGCCTTTTTATTATAACACAAATATCGTTCTTATAGAATTGTAATATTTTTTATTTAATAATATTATTGGTTTAGATTTCGTCCACCATCAACTGCAATAATTTGGCCGGTGATGTAGTTAGACTGAGTTAAAAACAACACAGTGTCAGCAATATCATTTGCAGAGCCTTGTTTATTTAGGGCGATTTTATTTAGCATAGACTGTTTTTGAGACTGGTTGAGTTCAGCTTCATTTTCTGGCCATATGATAGAACCAGGTGAAACACCATTAACTCGAATATTGGGCGCTAATTCTTTGGCTAATGTTTTTGTCATCATGGCAATAGCCGCTTTAGAAATATTATAAATGGTGTGATTTCTGAGTGGTCTATCTCCATGAATATCAATAATATTGACGATAGAGCCATTATTCTGAGCTAGTTTTTTACTAAGAGTGCTTGATAAGAAAAGTGGCCCCATTAAATTCGTATTCATAATTTTTTGATAATCAGACAGTTTTAAATTATCTATTGGCGTTGGATAAAAAACTGATGCATTGTTTATCAAAACATCTAATGATCTAACTGATTGGCATAGCTGCTCAATATCATCGGTGCTAGAGAGTTCAGCCTGAATTGTTTTAGCTGAATCAGGGCGAATTGAGTTAAGTTCATCGGCTAACTTTTGAGCACCCAGAGAAGAAGAGTTGTAATGGATAATAATATTAAAACTCGCCTCATGTAATGTGCGACAAATTTGTTGACCAATGCGGTATGCACCGCCTGTGACTAATGCTGTTTTCATATAAAATACCGATGTAATGAAGCTTACTGAAGTAATTAAAAACACTATTATACAAAAACAAGCGCCCATAGGTTTCGATGAATTTATGGAATTGGCATTGTATTATCCTCAATTAGGCTATTACCGCTCTGGATCAGAAAAATTCGGTGAAAAAGGAGATTTTATCACCGCACCTGAAACATCAGACTTATTTGGTTTTTGTTTGGCAAGGCAATGTACTCAAGTTCTCAATGGTGATAATGATATTTTGGAGTTCGGTGCGGGTAGTGGCGTGCTTGCTGCTCAAATATTGTTTGAATTAGGTCGATTAAAATGCCTACCAAAGTTTTATTATATTCTTGAATTAAGTAGTGAATTAAAACACCGACAGCAGCAGACTATCGCTAAAGCGTTGCCAGAATTACTAGAACGAGTTATATGGTTAGATAAGCTGCCAGAAGGTTTTAATGGCGTGGTGATTGCTAATGAAGTATTAGATGCTATGCCTGCTAAGCGCTTTATGCAAAAAGAGGGTGAATTTCATGAACTTTGTGTTGACATTGACAATGGTCAGCTTAATTGGAAGCTGGATGACGCTGTTTTTCAAAAATCAACTATCAAGCTGCCCAGCGGAACAGATGAAGGCTATACAACTGAGGTAAACCTAAGAGCTATGGCTTGGATTGATTCGCTATATGAGGCTCTCGATGAGGCTGTAGTCTTAATTATTGATTACGGCATGCATAGAGATGAGTATTTTCATCCTCAAAGGTTTGATGGCACACTTCGCTGCTATTATCAGCATAAAGCCAGTGACGATCCTTTTGTGCATGTTGGTGAACAGGATATCACCACTTCAGTTAATTTTTCAGATATGGCAGACCAAGCAAAAGTCTCAGGTTTTAAAGTAGCTGGATATGCCACGCAAGCCTTATTTTTAATTGCACTGGGTATTGATGAATATCTTCTTGAAGAGCAAGATGAGAATAAGCGTATCAGTCTAGCTCAACAGGTTAAGCAATTAGTTCTACCTAGTGCTATGGGTGAAAGTTTTAAAATTTTGGCTTTGAGTAAGTTGGTACACGTAAAATTAATTGGATTTAAAGAACAAGACTTAAGTCATAAGTTGTAAACTTGTCATTATTATGGATTTCATTCAAACAATAGTATTATCACTCGTTCAGGGACTAAGTGAATTTTTGCCAATCTCTTCTTCTGCACACTTAATTCTTGTGCCTAAGTTAACCGATTGGCCAGATCAGGGGCTGGCATTTGATGTAGTAGTTCATCTAGGCACGTTAAGCGCTATTGTGTTTTATTATCGAGCGATTATTCGCATCCTTATTCAAGATTTTTTCTATTCAGTTATTAAAACTCAGACGGTGGGCCAATCAAAACTAGCTTGGGGTGTTTTACTTGGCACTATTCCAGTTGGTTTAGCGGGATTACTATTTAAAGATTTTATTGAGCTTAATTTGCGCTCAACTGAGGTTATTGCTTATTCAACACTTGTGTTTGGCTTGTTGTTAGGTTTCTCGAGTTGGGTTAATGCCCGAAATAATAACCCTAGATCCGAATTAAGCTGGCAAGATGTTGGCTTTGTTGGCATCATGCAAGCCCTAGCATTGGTTCCAGGCACGTCTAGATCAGGTATTACCATTACAGCAGGTTTGTTGATTGGACTATCTAGAAACATGTCAACTCAGTTTGCCTTTTTATTATCCATTCCTGTTATTACCCTATCAGCCTTATTGATGTTACTGGAGTTATCTCAACAACCGCAAATGGTTGACTGGCCTATGTTGGCTATTGGGTTTCTAGTAGCAGGGTTAAGTGCGTATTTTACAGTAGTGTTTTTTATTAAATTATTAGACACTATTGGCTTAATGCCCTTTGTTGTTTATCGAATTATTTTAGGAGTGTTATTATTAGCAATCTAACCCCACAGCCAATTTATAGAAAAGACTATAAGCCAAGTAACTATTTGATTCACACCACAGATCTTAGTTTTGATCTGCGTGAGCATGAAACCTTGGTGAGCTCAAAGATTCATTTTTACAAAAATTCTAATAGCCAAGTAGCTAAAAAAAATTGCCTATTCCTAAATGGCGTGGATCTTGAATTAATCTCAATTACGATTAAAGGTGTCACGCCTAAGTATGAGTTAACACCAGAAGGGTTGCAACTTCAAGATTTGAGCGATGAGTTTGTTCTAGAAATATGTAATCGCATTCACCCTGAAAGTAATACCAGTTTAAACGGGTTATACCAGTCTAGCAAAAACTACTGTACTCAATGTGAAGCACATGGTTTTAGACAAATAACTTATTACCTAGATAGACCTGATGTTCTAAGTGTTTTTACAACACACATTAAAGCGCGTGGTGATCGTTATCCTGTGTTACTTAGTAATGGTAATTTATTAAAAGAATCTTTGGGTCAAGTAACTTGGCATGATCCAACTCCTAAGCCATGCTATCTTTTTGCCTTGGTGGCTGGAGATTTTGCTGTTTTAGAAGATAATTACACAACATTGTCTGGTCGAGAAGTGGCACTTAAAATTTATGTTAAAGAGCATAATATTGGCAAAACTCAATTTGCTATGGATTCACTTAAACGTTCATTTGCTTGGGATGAATCACGCTTTAATCTAGAGTACGACTTAGATATTTATATGATTGTTGCGGTTGATGATTTCAACATGGGTGCAATGGAAAATAAGGGTTTAAATATTTTTAATTCAACCTATGTTTTGGCAGAGCCTAAGACAGCTACTGATAAAGATTTTATCAACGTTGAAGCGGTTATTGGACATGAATATTTTCATAATTGGACCGGTAACAGGGTAACGTGTAAGGACTGGTTTCAGTTGAGTCTTAAAGAAGGGTTAACTGTTTTTAGAGATCAAGAATTCACCTCTGACCTTCATTCACGTTCAATTAAGCGTATTGAAGATGTCAATGCTTTGCGTACTTTTCAGTTTGCTGAAGATGCAGGTCCTATGAGTCACCCTGTAAGACCTGAAAGCTATATTGAAATGAATAATTTTTATACCTTGACAGTCTATGAAAAGGGTGCAGAAGTTATTCGCATGATTCATAGTTTTTTAGGCGAAGCAGGTTTTCAAAAAGGCATGAAACTTTATTTTGAACGCCATGATGGTGACGCGGTAACAATTGATGACTTTGTAGCTAGTATGAGCGATGCTAATAAATTTGATTTTTCCCAATTTATGACTTGGTACTCTCAACCTGGCACACCTAATGTTAGTATCAAAACAAATTATGATGAGAAAAATGAACGCTTTCATGTTGAAGTTGAACAAAACAATGAGTACAACTATTTTCTTCCACTGAACTATGCTTTACTAGATGATCAGGGCAATGAATTAAAAGAAGGCATGTTAACCATTAAAAACCAAAAAGAAACTTTTGTTTTTGAGGGTGTGAAATCACGTCCAACACCTTCTTGGTTGAGAGGATTTTCAGCGCCGATTCATTTATTGTCAGACGTAACATTTGAACAAAAAATATTTTTAGTTGGACATGATAGTGACGCTTATGTAGTTTGGGATAGTGCACAACAAATCTGGTTATCGTTAATCTTGACGCCCAATAAAGCCCATGAGAAGTTATTCTTTAATGCAATAGAAAATCTTGTCCAAACTAGGCAAGATAAATCATTAGTTAGCGAGATCTTAACGCTACCTTCAGAACGATTTTTACATCAAAAAGTAGCCGTGATTGATGTGTTTGATATTCACCAAAAGCGTGAAGAAATGGCGAACAAAGTTTTAAGTAGATTTAAACCTTTATTGTTAGAGCTTTATCATTCATCAAATAATAATAAAACTTACCAGTTAACACCTGAAGCAGTGGGTGAGCGATCTTTAAAAAATATATGTTTGTATTACCTGAGTAAAAATAAAGAGTCTGATTTGGCAAGTATCCAATTTGAGCAATCAAACTGCATGACTGATCAAATTGCAGCGTTTAGTGTATTAGTGTCTAGTGACAGTATTCATAAAGAACAAGCAATATTGGATTTTTATCAAATGTTTAAGCAAGATGTCCAAGTGATGGATAAGTTTTTTGCGGTTCAATCGGCTTCAATCACAAGTGACATAGAGAGTATTAAGTTATTGATGGAGCATGAATTATTTTCTTTTAATACGCCAAATCGATTACGAAGTGTCGTAGGTAGTTTTGCACAAAATTATGTTAATTTTCATCATCAAGCTGGCTATGAGTTTTTTACGGATATTATTTTAAAGTTAAATAAGTCAAATCCGCAAATAGGCGCTCGTCTGGTTTCGGTTTATAATCACTGGAAGCGCTTTACACCAGAATTAAAGAAACTACAAAAGCAACAGCTGGAGAGGATCATCCAAAGTGATGGTTTATCAAATGATATTTTTGAAATCGTTCAAGCGGCATTAAAGTAATGTCCAAGCTGAAACAACTCACTGATTTATTGATCAAAAAAAAGTTAACCATAGCGGTGGCTGAGTCTTGCACAGGTGGGGCGCTATGTTCTTTGTTAACCAGTCAAAGTGGTTCATCTGCTTATTTTGACAGAGGATTTGTTACCTACAGTAATCAATCAAAGACAGATATGCTAGGCGTGCTTGAAAGTAATCTAGAAGAGTTTGGAGCAGTGAGTGAACAGACTGCTAAGCAGATGGTTAGTGGGGTTGTTAAGCAGGCAAGAGTGGATGTTTCAGTCGCCATTACAGGTATTGCCGGCCCTCTTGGTGGTACTCAAGAAAAGCCAGTTGGCATGGTTTGCTTTGGTTTTTATATTTTAGGTGAATATTTTACAACTACGCAAAATTTTATGGGTGATAGGCATCAAGTAGTTGATGCCAGTATCGACTTTGCATTAACAACATTAGTACATGAACTCTCAAACTAAATTTTCAGTCGCTCCAATGATGGATTGGACAGATCGACATTGTCGATATTTCCATCGTTTGATGTCTAAAAATGCACAACTTTGGACTGAAATGGTCACCGCTAAAGCTGTTATACATGGTGATAAAAAACGCCTGCTTGATTATGATGCACAAGAGCATTCATTAGTTTTACAACTGGGGGGTGGTGACCCTAAAGAGATGGCAACTGCTGCCAAGATTGGACAAGATTGGGGCTATGATGAAATTAATATTAACGTTGGCTGCCCTTCGGACAGAGTTCAATCAGGTAGTTTTGGTGCTTGTTTAATGCAAACGCCAGACACTGTTGCCCAATGTATAGAAGCAATGGGTGAGGTTGTTGATACGCCACTTAGTGTTAAGTCACGTATTGGCGTGGATGATATGCAGAATTATGAAGAGCTAACAAACTTTATTGAAATTGTTAATAACGCAGGTTGTGATAACTTTGTTATTCATGCGAGAAAGGCTTGGCTTCAAGGGCTTAGTCCTAAAGAAAATAGAACCGTTCCTCCGTTAAATTATGATTGGGTGTATCGAGTTAAAAAAGATTTTCCAAAATTGACTATTGGTATTAATGGTGGAATTACATCTTTAAGTGAAGTTAACGAGCATTTGAGCCAAGTTGATAACGCTATGCTAGGAAGAGCGGCTTATCATCAGCCTTATTTGCTGGCCAATGTTGATCAAGAAATTCATCAAAGCTCTCGACCAGTTATTTCCCGAGAGCAAGTGCTATTAGAGTTCGTGGCGTATATGAAAAAACAACAGGCTAACTCTGTACCTGTTAGGTCTATGACTAGACACATTCTGGGTTTGTATCATGCACAACCAAATGCTAAAAAATTTAAACGTTTACTAAGTGGAAAAGTCGTTGAAATAGATCATTTATATCAATGGTTAGACCAAGGAGAAGCATTTGCCGAATCTTGATTTCTTTGCCAGTATTGACGTGGGCTCCAGCAAAATAGTAGCATTAATTGCTGATATCGAAGACAATAAATTTCATGTATTGGGTCATGCAACTGGACCTTCTTTAGGTGTTAAGAACGGTGTTATTGTTGATGTTGATAGTGCTTCGCAAGCTATTAAAAAGGTGATTGATAAAGTTAACAAAAAATGTAACCGAAAACCTAAATTTATAGATATTAACGTATCTGATTTGCAGCTAAGTACCAGTAATCAAAATCGACCTATTAGCTTTAATGGTAAGACAAAAACTGTCACCAAAGTTGACGTGTTACAAGCTATTCAAAACTCTTCAGCGGGCGTCATGTCTGCCAATAAAAAAGAGCTTGACCCTGTTGTTAACAACTTTACGATTAATGACGAAGTAGAAACGCTTCCAATTGGAATGGAAGCTGCATTGTTAGGCGCTCAAGTGCATCTTACCTCGGTATCTAATCAGGCAATTAACAATATTAGCCAGAGTCTTCTTTTGAGTGATTTAGGCGTTGATAAAATCATCCTAGACTCTATTGCTAGTAGCTCTGTTTGTATAACTCAAGAAGACAAAGATAGAGGGGTTTGTTTGTTGGATATGGGTGCAGGTGTTAGTAATATTTCAGTTTTCGCTAAAGGCGGTATTGTATTTAGCCAAGTATTTAACGCAGGTGGCAATTCTGTCACTAATAATATTGCTCAGTCATACAACACAACATTTGATGAGGCCGAGCGTTTAAAAATATCATACGGCATGGCTCAGCTTGATTCAATCACCAAGGATCAGCTGATTAAGTTTGAACAAATCGGTTCTGTTGAAGATCATTATTTATCGCTACATGAGTTAATTTCAGTGATTGAGAAATCTTATAAAGAAATTTGTACACTGATTAAAAGAAGTTTAAAGAGTGAAAAACTAGATAGAGCTATCAAAGGAGGGTTTGTGGTTATTGGTGGCGCGAGCAAGATAATACATTGTGAGAATTTTTTGCTAAAAGAATTTCGTTCACGTAGCAAAATAGCCACCATTAATAGAGATTTAGTCAGTGGTAATGAAAATATTTTAACCAATACTACTTATTTTTCTGCACTTGGATTGCTGATCTGCAACACACCAAAAACTTATTTGCAAGAGCCAGATCAAGTGCAAAAGGGTGGCTTGTTTGGTACAATGCAAGAATTATTCAAGCTATAAAAGCAAATGATCAAACAAAGAACCATTAAAAAAGCAGTTAAGGCTCGAGGTATCGGCATTCATAGCGGTAGCATTGTAAACATGACACTTATTCCAGCGAAAGTTGATCATGGTGTTGTATTTAGACGTATGGATGTGGGCGGAAAATTAGTACGCGCACATAACGCCTTCGTGAATGAAGTGGTACTATCAACAGGATTAGAAAATCAAGGAGTAAAGGTTTCCACTGTTGAGCATCTGATGAGTGCTTTTTCGGCGTTAGGAATTGACAATGTATTGGTGGAGCTTGATTCTTTTGAAGTGCCTATTATGGATGGCTCATCTGCACCTTTTGTGTTTTTGATTCAATCTGCTGGTATTGAAGAGCAAGATGAGCATAAGAAGTTTTTTGTTATTCATGAAACAGTCCGTGTGGATAATGCAGATTCGTGGGCTCAAGTGTCTAAGCATGATGGCTTTAAAGTTTCATTAGAAATTAATTTTGACCATAAAAAAGTAAAAGAAAGTGGTCAGCAATTGAGTATTGATTTCTCAAAGCAGTCATATCTAAAAGAAATTTCACGTGCCAGAACTTTTGGCTACATGAAAGATGTGGAAATGATGAAAAGACAAAATTTAGCGCTAGGAGCAAGTATGGATAATGCCATTGCACTGAGTGATGATGACGTTCTGAACGAAGATGGTATGCGTTATCAAAATGAATTTGTAAAGCATAAAATTTTAGATATTGTTGGTGATCTGTATTTACTTGGCTCTAATTTAATTGGACATTATGAAGGTTATAAGACTGGTCACTTACTAAATGACCAGTTGTTATCAGCCATTTTAGAGAGGCCAGACACGTGGTCAATTGAAACTTTTGAGGAAGAAAGTTCGCCAATTCAATTCTATTCAGAAGATTGGCAAAATTCCTTGTAATAGTAGGCATATCATCGTATTTCATTTGGTATAATTAGTGAGTTTTATACCCAGATCAGAATAATGAAATTAAATGGTGCTCAAATACTTGTAAATAGCCTTAAAAGTGAAGGTGTTAGCCATGTTTTTGGCTATCCAGGTGGTGCTGTCTTGCATATTTACGATGCATTGAATGCTTGTGAGGATATTAAGCATATCTTAGTTCGTCATGAGCAAGGCGCTACTCATGGTGCTGACGGGTATGCACGAGCTAGTGGAAAATGTGGCGTTACATTAGTAACCAGTGGTCCCGGTATTACTAATGCAGTCACAGGTATTGCTACCGCCCATATGGATTCTATACCAATGGTTATTATTTCTGGTCAAGTGCCTTCACCATTAATTGGAATGGATGCTTTTCAAGAAGTTGATGCAGTAGGTATTACTCGCTCATGTGTTAAGCATAATTTCTTGATTAAAGATATTAGCGAAATAGCTATAACTGTTAAAAAGGCTTTTCATATTGCTACAACAGGTAGACCCGGCCCTGTTTTAATTGATATTCCTAAAGATATAACAATTGCTAAGATGGAAGTTGAAGAATATCCTAAGACTATTGAGATGCGCTCATACAAGTCAACTATTAAAGCAAGTGATCATCAAATCAAAAAAGCTGTAGTAATGCTAGCTAACTCGAAAAGACCGATTCTTTATGCTGGCGGTGGTTGTATTATTGGTAATGCTTCTAAGGAGCTTCGTGAGTTTACTCATATGACTGGATTCCCAATTACTCAAACTCTTATGGGATTAGGAGCATACCCAATGACTGACAATCAGTCCCTTGGAATGCTTGGAATGCATGGAACATATGAGGCCAATATGGCAATGCATGGTTCTGACTGCGTGGTTGCTATTGGCTCTAGATTTGACGATAGAATTACAGGAAATTTAGAGAAATTTTGTCCTACTGCTAAATTTATTCATATTGATATTGACCCATCTCAAATTTCAAAGAATGTTGTAGCTGATATTCCAATTGTTGGCCAAACAAAGCAAGTCCTTCAGGCTTTAATTGATCAGATGAAAGATAAAAAACTAGCAGATATTTCTAATTGGTGGTCTCAAATTGAAGAATGGAGAAAGGTTGACTCCTTAGCTTATAAAAAATCTCCTGGAGTTATTAAACCTCAGACAGTAATTGAAATGCTCTATGAAGTTACCAAAGGAAAGGCAATCGTTACTTCAGATGTTGGGCAACATCAGATGTGGGCCGCACAGTATTATTTATTCGATGAGCCTAGGCAATGGATTAACTCAGGCGGGTTAGGTACTATGGGCTTTGGACTTCCTGCTGCTATGGGTGCTAAACTTGCAATGCCAGATAGAGATGTAGCATGTGTTACAGGTGATGGTAGTATTCAGATGATGCTTCAAGAGCTTTCAACAATGCTTCAATATTCGACGCCAGTAAAAATAATTAATCTTAATAATGGCTATCTCGGAATGGTTAGACAATGGCAAGAGTTTTTCTATGAAAAACGCTATGCTATGTCTTACATGGAAGCTTTACCTGACTTTGTAAAGCTTGCAGAAAGTTATGGTCATATGGGAATAAGGGTTGAAAAAGAAGAAGACTTGAAACCTGCACTTATTGAGGCATTTAATCAAAAAGAACGTACAGTTTTTCTTGATATTGTGACGGACCCATCTGAGAATGTTTTCCCAATGATTCCTGCTGGTGGAGGGCATAGTGATATGTTGCTTGCAGGAAGAGATGAAATGGTTTCAAAAGATGAAACTGACTTTAATGCGGTATAAATTATGAGACATATTATTTCAGTGATACTAGAAAATGAGGCTGGCGCTCTTTCAAGGGTAGCAGGCTTATTTTCTGCACGTGGTTTTAATATTGAATCACTAACAGTTGCTGCGACAACTGACTCAACACTTTCAAGAATGACTATTGTTAGTGTGGGCGATGATGGAATTATTGAGCAAATCGTCAAACAGCTTGATAAATTAATTGATGTGGTTAAGGTGGTAGATTTAACAGCTACTGAGCATATTGAGCGCGAATTACTGTTGGCTAAAATTAGTATTTCAAGTGATACTCAAGCAGATGTTGAAGCTAAGCTTGATCAATTTAACGCCAAGATTATTGATGCGGCAGAAGAAGCTTATATTGTTGAGTTAGCAGGAAAAAGTCAAAAAATTAAAGATTTTCTAAGTGCGTTTAATGCAGAGCAAATCATAGAGGTTTCTAGAACAGGCGTTACAGGCGTTTGTCAGAAAATATAAAATTAAATAAATAGGCGTTAGTTAACGCTCTAAATACAGAGGAAAAGAAATGAATAGATATTACGATAAAGATGCAGACTTAAATATTATCAAATCAATGAAGGTTGCAATTGTGGGTTATGGTTCACAGGGCCATGCGCATGCAAACAATTTAAAAGATTCTGGTGTTGAAGTAGTTGTTGCTTTAAGAGATGGTTCAGCTTCAGCTTCAAAAGCTAGTGCTTCAGGCTTAAATGTTAAGTCAGTTGAAGAGGCAACAGCATGGGCAGACTTAGTAATGATCTTAGCGCCAGATGAATTCCAGGGTACTATCTATGCAGAAAACATTGAGCCTAACCTTAAGCAAGGTGCAACAGTTGCTTTTGCTCATGGTTTTAATATCCATTATGGTCAAATTTCACCACGTTCAGATTTAGATGTGATTATGATAGCGCCAAAAGCTCCAGGACATACAGTTCGTTCAGAATTTGTTAAAGGCGGCGGTATTCCTGACCTAATTGCTATTTCTCAAGATGCATCTGGTAAGGCAAAAGAAACGGCGCTTTCTTATGCTTCTGCTATTGGTGGCGGCCGTACAGGAATCCTGGAAACTTCATTTAGAGAAGAGACAGAAACAGATTTATTTGGCGAGCAAGTTGTCTTATGTGGTGGTACAACTTCATTAGTACAAGCAGCATTTGAAACACTAGTTGAAGCTGGCTATGAGCCAGAAATGGCTTATTTTGAGTGTTTACATGAGTTGAAGCTAATTGTTGATCTAATGTATGAAGGCGGTATTGCAAACATGCGTTATTCAATTTCAAACACCGCAGAATATGGTGATGTAACACGTGGTCCACGTATTATTACTAGTGATACTAAAGCTGAAATGAAGAAAATCCTAACAGAAATTCAAGATGGAACATTTGCTAAAGAATTTGTGGCAAATGTAGGTGAGCTTCCTGCTCGTCGTGAAGTTCAACGCGAACATCAAATTGAGAAAGTAGGTGAATCGCTTCGCTCAATGATGCCATGGATTAATAAGAATAAAATTGTTGATCAAGCCAAGAATTAATCATTCTTAATAAGCGCTCAACTTAGTTGGGCGTTTTCATTTCTAAGGCATTATAATTAAATCATGAATACGAGTAAAATGAAAAGAGGCATCTATCTATTACCAAACATCTTAACAACCTTTGGGTTGTTTTCTGGTTTCTTTGCTATTATTCTGGCAACAAAAGGTCAGTATGCTGAATCAGCTATCGCTATCTTTATTGCTATGTTATGGGATGGCTTAGATGGGCGAGTAGCTCGATTAACCAATACTCAGAGTGAGTTTGGCGAGCAGTATGACTCTATGGCTGACATGGTGTCTTTTGGTGTGGCACCGGCACTGTTGATGTATTTTTACCTGTTTGAAGGTTTGGGTAAGATTGGTTGGATTGGTGCTTTTGTGTATGTCGCTGCTGGTTCACTGCGTTTAGCTCGCTTTAATACGCAAATCGGTGTTCAAGACAAGCGCTATTTTCAAGGACTACCTTCTCCAGCTGCCGCAGCACTTATTGCTGGCTTAGTATGGGCCAAAGAGATGATGGGCTCTAGTGTTTATGATGATCAATTTTTAATTATTGGCTCATGGATTATTTTGGTTTCTGCCGGTATACTAATGGTGAGTAATATTCGCTATTACAGTTTTAAAGAAATCAATTTTAAAGGTAGATCCTCTTTTAAATTACTGTTATTAGCAACTCTTATCATGATTGTTGTTTCGTTATGGCCTAGCGCTATTTTGTTTATATTTTTCTTCGTTTATACATTATCAGGACTGGTATTAACAATGATCGAAGTACGGAATAAACGCACTTTAAAAAAACAAGCTAAGAAAGGCTTAAAATAATTTATAATTAGATTTATGAATTATTTGTCTAATTTTTATTTTCAAGGCTACTTCGTAGACTTACAACGATTACTGCCGTAGGGCAGACATTAACTCGTGCGGCTTTTAAAGCCAACTACCAAACAATAGAATTAGAAAAAACATATATAAAGGAGACTTAAATGTCTGATAAATTAATTATTTTTGACACAACATTACGCGATGGAGAACAATCACCAGGCGCTTCAATGACCAAAGACGAAAAGGTTCGTATTGCCAAAGTCTTGGAAAAAATGCGTGTCGATGTTATTGAAGCTGGTTTTGCTATTGCATCGCCCGGTGATTTTGAAGCGGTTCAAGCTGTTGCCAATACAATTAAAGATTCTACCATTTGCTCTTTGGCCAGAGCTCTAGATAAAGACATTGATCGAGCAGGAGAGGCGTTAAAAGGTGCAAATTCTGCACGAATTCATACTTTTATCGCGACCAGCGATATTCATATGAAGATGAAACTTCAAATGACACCAGACCAAGTAGTTGAACAGGCGGTAAGAGCAGTTAAAAGAGCTAAAAAATATACAGATGATGTTGAATTTTCACCTGAAGATGCGGGCCGTTCGGACGAAGATTTCTTGTGTCGTGTCATTGAAAAAGCTATTAATGCAGGTGCGACAACAATTAATATTCCAGATACGGTAGGTTATAACATGCCTCATCAATTTGGCGCCACTATCAAGTCTTTGATTGAGCGTATTCCAAATTCAGATAAGGCAGTTTTTTCAGCACATTGTCATAATGATTTAGGATTGGCAGTGGCTAATTCTCTTTCTGCTGTGTTAAATGGCGCTAGACAGGTTGAGTGTACTATTAATGGTTTGGGAGAACGTGCAGGCAATACAGCTTTAGAAGAGATAGTGATGGCTGTTCGCACTCGTCAAGATGAGTTTAATTGTGATACTAATATTGATGCAACTCACATATTGTCTGCATCTCGCTTGGTTTCTTCGGTGACTGGATTTATTGTGCAACCTAACAAAGCCATTGTTGGTGCCAACGCATTTGCACATGAAGCAGGTATTCATCAGGATGGTGTTTTAAAGCATCGTGAAACCTATGAAATTATGCGTGCAGAAGATGTAGGTTGGAATGCTAACAAGCTAGTCATGGGTAAGCATTCTGGGCGTAATGCTTTTAAGGCAAGATTGGTTGAATTGGGTGTTGAATTTGACTCTGAAGAGAGCCTGAATGATGCTTTTAGACGTTTTAAAGAGTTAGCTGATAAGAAGCATGAAATTTTTGATGAAGACCTGCAAGCGCTAGTATCAGAGACTCAAGTAGTTGAAAGCGAGCATATTAAGCTAGTCTCATTAAAAGTAACATGCGAAACGGGTGAGAAAAATCAAGCAACGGTTGTATTGTCAGTTGATGGTACTGAAAAAAGCATGACAGCTGAAACTTCAGGCTCTGTTGATGCGACTTTTAGTGCAATTAATAAACTACTTGACATGCAAGTTAACCTTCAGCTGTATTCTGTATCTAATGTTACTCAAGGGACAGATTCATTGGGAGAAGTTAATGTGCGTTTGGAGCATAATGGTAGAATTATTAATGGCCAAGGTGCAGACACAGATATCGTTATTGCAAGTGCTAAGGCCTATCTTCATGCACTTAATAAAGTTTTAGCTGATACAGATAGAGCTCACCCTCAAATCTAGTGTCAACACATAGAGCACATTACCTCAATGCATTGGATATTCCAGAGTATTTGTATGCTACTAAAAGTGTAGATGCCTCAAATTCTCAGCCAATCCAAACCCGTTGTTTGGTTGTTGAAACACAGTGCGCTAAATCTATTTGTGAGCCTGGAGAGGTTCAAGATTTTTTATATAAAATGCTTTCAGCAGTGGGATTAGCTAAAAAAGATGTTATTTGTATTAAATCTCAATCTGATGCAGTATTACAAGAGATTAGTAAATATAATGCTCAAACTATTTTATTAATGGACACTAAGGTTTCATTAGTAAAGGATAAGTTTTTTTCAATGCGCCACCCTAGTGATGTTTTAAAAAATGAGCAACTTAAGCGTGAAGCGTGGGAAGTTTTAAAACAAGTTAAAGCATGTCTAAAGTAGATTACAGCCTTGGTGGCTTTGAGCGCCCAAAATTACAAACACCTAATGGTGAAAAAAAACTGCTCATGCATTCTTGTTGTGCCCCGTGCGCTGGTGAAATTATGGAAGCTTTAAGTATTTCTGAAATTGACACAACCATTTTCTTTTACAATCCTAATATTCATCCAAGAGAGGAATACGATCTTCGCAAGGAAGAAAATATTCGTTTCGCACAAAAACTTGGCATGCCTTTTGTTGATGCAGACTATGCTAAAGATGCTTGGTTTGATCGAATTAAAGGTCAAGAAAACGAACCAGAACGAGGGGCACGCTGCACATCATGCTTTGACATGCGTTTTGAAGTGACAGCTCAATATGCTAAAGAACAGGGGTTTGATTTAATCTCTTCAACATTGGGTATCTCTCGCTGGAAAGACATGGGTCAAATTAATGGTTGCGGCGCTCGTGCGGCAAACCCTTATGAAGGAATTTCATATTGGGACTTTAATTGGCGTAAGCAGGGCGGTTCATCAAGAATGCTGGAGCTATCAAAGCGTGAAGAATTTTATCAGCAGGAATATTGTGGCTGTGTGTACTCTCTAAGAGATACTAATCGTTGGAGAGAATCTCGCGGTCGAGATAAGATTGAGCGTGGAGTGAAGTTTTATCAAGAAGCCATGAAAAGTCTTGATAAATAAAACCTAGCCTAATAAATACAATAGTAAAGATTTCTGAGCATGTAAGCGATTTTCAGCTTCATCCCAAACCAAGCTTTGTTTACCATCAATCACTTCTGCAGAAACTTCTTCTCCACGATGAGCTGGTAAGCAATGCATAAAGCTTGCATCAGCATCAGCATTTTTCATTAGATTTTGATCAACTTGAAATTCTTTAAAGGCAAGTTCACGTTTCTTTTGCTCTGACTCTTGACCCATTGATGCCCAAACGTCAGTAACGACTAAATCAGCATTATCACAAGCTTTCTTAGCATCATTAAACAACGAGATATGATTAGCGTAATTTTCAATAAACACTTGATCAGGTTCATAGCCTTTTGGCGTTGCAATATTAAGCTTAAATTCAAAGGCTTTGGCGGCTTGTATGTAAGTATGACACATATTATTGCCATCACCAATCCAAGCAACAGTTTTACCTTGTATCGAACCTTTATGCTCTTTATAGGTCATCATATCAGCCAACAGTTGACAAGGATGAGATTCATCACTTAGTGCATTAATAATTGGCACAGAGCTATTTTTTACAAAGGTGTTGATGTCTTCATGAGAAGAGACTCTCATCATAATAGCATCAACCATAGAACTAATCACAATGGCTGTATCTTTAATAGGTTCGCCGCGTCCAAGTTGAATGTCTCGATCCGATAAAAATAAAGCATGACCACCTAATTGAGTCATGCCTGTTTCAAAAGAAACGCGAGTTCGTGTTGAAGATTTATCAAAAATCATAGCCAGAGTTTTATTCTTTAGCGTTTGGTTAATCTCTCCAGCTTTATGTTGCTTCTTTAAGGCGATAGCAGTGTCAATAATGCTATTTAAATCTTGAGTTGATAGATCGTCTAAATTAACAAAATGCTTCATTGTTATTCTCCATAGCCTAAAGTTGGCTCACTAATTCACATATGATATCAATCATTTCATCCGCTTGCTCTTTGTTAATAATAAGCGGTGGCAGTAATCGAATAGACTGCCCAGTAATATTGATTAATAGTTTTTTATCTAGTGCTTGTTGTAAGAGTTGAGTACACTCTTTAGTTAGTTCAATGGCAATCATTAAGCCTTTTGCACGAATCTCAAGTACGCTATCAACAGCTTTTAATTTTTCTGTAAAGCTAGAAACGATGTAATCACTCATGACATTAACATTGTTTAAGAGATTATCTTGTTTGATAACGTCTAGCACCGTTGAAGCCACACGACAGACCAGTGGATTACCACCAAAGGTAGAGCCATGAGTACCAGGTGTTAATAGTTTAGCGGCATCACCCTTGGCAATACAAGCGCCAATTGGAACGCCATTGCCCAAGCCTTTAGCAAGTGTTAAGATATCAGGTGTAATCTGGTTATATTGATGTGCAAACATCTTGCCAGTTCGACCAATGCCAGTTTGCACTTCGTCAAGTATTAGTAGCCAATTATTTTTTTGACAAATTTCTTGAACGTGATTTAGATAATCAGCATCAGGCACTATTACACCGCTCTCACCTTGAATGGGCTCAAGCATTACAGCTACAATCCGAGGATTACTTTCGTATTTTTGAATGGCTTCAACGTCGTTAAAGTTCACATGAATAAACTCACTAACGAGTGGCGCAAAACCTGCCTGAACTTTTGAATTACCTGTTGCTGACAACGTTGCCATGGTACGACCATGAAAACTTTGCTTGGCAGTTAAGATGATAGGTTCATTGATTTGGTTGGCACGTGCATGCAGCCTGGCTATCTTAATAGCTGCTTCATTCGCCTCAGCACCTGAATTGCAAAAAAAGGCAGCATCCATATCGGCAAGCTTGCACAGTGTTTCCGCGAGTGTTTCTTGCTGCTGTATATGGTACCAATTGCTGGTATGCAAGAGTTGCTGAGCTTGTGATTGAATAGCTTCAGAGATTTTTGGATGAGAATGTCCAAGCCCAGTAACTGCAACGCCACAAAGCGCATCTAGATAAACCAGGCCATTATTATCCGTTAAATAGCAGCCATTACCTTTTGTAAAGGTAACTGGAAGTGGTGCATAATTTGACATTAAATAGGACATTGCGTCTTTTCCTTAAAAAGCAAAAAAAACCCCTAGCGGGGCTTTTGAACCAATTAGTGATTTAAATTATACTACTGGTATTTTAATGGTGGAGCCATTTCATTATCAATTTCAGCTAAATCTTTTTTGTAGTTTTCGTAGAAAGATCCTGCAGATGGGTTGATCCATTCTTCATATGAAAAACCGTTTACTGCTGTATGCTGCTTAAAGTTTTCCTGTAAAGCGATTTTCTTTGCAACCAATTCATTAGTGTGTTCACTCATTGCATCCATTTTGATCTCCTAAATATTTAAATATGTAAAACATAATATTATATACGAAAAAGTGATTTTGTAAGCCTTTTTATTTACCTATAAAGCTAATAAATATACCAATATCATTGGGAAAGTTGTGCCACAATATGAGTGCATTTTATAACTAAATAAAGGAGCGCACATGCAATTAAACATTTCTGGCCACCATCTTGATATAACCGATGCGATCAAGCAACATTCTGAAGAAAAACTCGCTAAAATTAAACATCATTTTGATCATGTTATCAACATTAATATGATTTTAGGTGTTGAAAAAGACATACAAAAAGCAGAAGCAACCCTTCATATTAGTGGGGCAGACATATTTGCAAAAGCAGAAAGTGATAATCTATACATCTCTATTGATCAGATGGTAAATAAGCTTGATGCTCAAATTGTAAAACATAAAGATAAATTAAATGATCATAGGAAAAACTAAAAAATTTAATACTTAAAGTGTAATACTTTAAATTTAGCAAATAAGGAATATAAAGTCAATGTCAGAAGTTGAAAATACTTCTTTCGAAGAGCGCCTCCAAAGATTAATGACATCTTTGGAGGCTTCTTTGTATGAAGAAGCCACCTCCCAATTATCCGATTTGCATTCGGCTGAGATTGCTCGTCTATTGGAAAGTGTTCCACCAAAAGACAGGATAAAGCTTTGGCTAAATATTGACAGCGCCACTCAAGGTGATATTCTAAAAGACTTAAATGAAGATGTTTTATCTCAATTACTCAATGAAATGAGTATTAATGGTATTGTTAAAGCTACTGAAGGCTTAGACATGGATGACTTGGCAGATATTGTGCCCGAGTTGCCTGAATCTGCATTGCATAATTTATTACTAACTCTTGATCATAAGCATCGAAAGCATCTTAGACACGTTTTATCTTATCCTGAAGATTCAGCTGGCGGACTTATGAATATCGATATGATCACTGTACGTGATGATGTTAATGTTCGCACAGTCATTAGATATTTACGCCTTCTTAAAGAGATGCCAATTGACACAGATCAGATTTTTGTTGTGGATAGAGCATACAAATATATTGGCTCTATTCATATTTCTACTTTATTGACTAATGAAGCCGAGCAAAGTATCAAGCCTTTGATTAATACTGACCATAAGCCAATTTTAGCAAGCTCATCTGATAGCGATGTCGCTAGTTTGTTCGAGCAACGAGATCTTATCTCTGCGCCTGTTGTTGATAGTCATAATCAGTTAATTGGTCGAATCACCATTGACGACGTGGTTGATGTTATTCGCGATAAAGCTGAGAACTCGGTTATGTCAATGGCTGGACTTGGCAAAGAAGATGACATCTTTGCACCGGTTATTGAAAGTACTAAAAGTCGTAGTATTTGGTTAGGTGTTAATCTAATTACTGTTTTTGTTGCGGTGTTTTTTATTGGACTGTTTGAAGCCACTTTGCAAGATAAAATTGCCCTAGCTATTTTGATGCCAGTGGTCGCATCAATGGGCGGAATCGCTGGCACACAAACCCTTATTTTGGTCACTCGAGGTATTGCAACTGGCAGAATAACTACGTCAAATCTTAAGGTTCTAATGAGTAAAGAAGTTGCTATTGGGTTTTTAAATGGCATGCTTTGGTCGTCAGTAATAGGCCTAACTACTTACGTTTGGTTCGAAGATTTAACATTAAGCTTGGTGATCTCTACAGCCATCGTTGTTAATCTAATATTTGCTGCTTTTTCTGGTGCATTCTTACCATTATTATTAATTAGATTTAAAATTGACCCAGCATTAGCAGGTGGCGTCATCTTAACGACTATTACCGATGTGATTGGTTTTGTCGCGTTTTTGGGTTTGGCTTCACTGGTTATCTAAAAAACCAATAAAGCTGTATAAATATGCCCTTTGTACTCAAAAAATATCAGGCAATTCAAGGTAAAAAAATTCAACAATTTTTACTTGATGAGGCCGGATTATCCTCTTCAATATCTCAAAAACTTCTATCTAAAAAAAGGGTTTTTGATGACCAGCAAAAACCTTTAGAAAATGGTCACATCTTGAATTGTGAATATGTGCAAGTTGCAGTTTTTGAAGGGCATACCAGAGGATTAAATCCTGTTTTTGAAACTGAAGATTTTGCCGTATTTGATAAACCTTCTGGAGTAATGGTGCATCCCACTCGAAAAACAACCGCTTATTGCCTACTAGATGAAATTAGATATCATTTTGGTGAACAAGCAGATTTAGCTCATAGAATCGATGCCGAAACTTCTGGATTGGTCCTTGTGGCTAAAAATAAACTAGCCAGCACTCGATTAAAAACCATGTTTGAAAAAAGAGAACTCACTAAAGAATATCTAGCCTTGGTTAAGGGTTGTGTGAAAGAATTGATTATTATTGACAAGTTGATCTCCAAAGCGAACAGTACGATTGACGTTAAAATGACGTGTAAAAAACCGCAAGGCAAAGCCTCTGTTACACATATACAGCCTTTAAAATTTAACAAAAATAATAACACTACTCTGATTAAAGCGCTTCCAGTAACAGGTAGACAGCATCAAATTCGAGTACATCTTGATTCAATAAGCCACAGTATTTTAGGAGATCCGATTTACGGAGTGAATGAAGCTGTTGCTAATGATTATTTATGCAAAACTTTATCAGTTGAGAGGAGGGTGGAATTAACCGGCGCTAAGCGCTTAATGCTTCATGCAAATCATTTATCTTTTACTTATAAAGACATTAAATATAGTATTACTTCAAAATTATCAAAAGAAATTTTTGAATAATATTGATAATTAGCTATAAAAACCATAATTAATTTTTATAAAGCGAGTTTTTTCGATTTTAATATCTAAAAATAGACAGTAATATGGTTTTTAGAGTAAAAATTAGCTATTTTTACTTAATTATTAATGTAAATCAGCTAATTCTATATATTAATGTAAAAATTTAGGAAATAATGCTAATTAGAAGTCTTTAGTAGAAATGTTATTACTTTCTAGCCAAATTCTGAATTTTTCTTGAATTTCTACCAAGGTTTTTTCATCATCTGCTTCAAATCGCAACACTAAACAAGGTGTTGTGTTTGAAGGGCGAACCAGTCCCCATCCATTAGGGTAGTCGACACGCACACCGTCAATAGTGGTAATTTTAGCACCATCAAAACTTACATTGTTAGCCAGTTTATCCATTGCACTAAACTGCTGACCTTGCTCATCAAAGTGAATATTAATCTCTGGAGTGTTGATGCTATCAGGCAAATTAGCAAAGACTTGTTCGCAGGTTTGATCCGTTTTTGATAATATCTCTAATAACCTTGCGCCTGTGTAGAGTGCATCATCAAAACCGTACCAGCGCTCCTTAAAGAAAATATGTCCGCTCATTTCACCACCCAGCGCAGCGCCAGTTTCTTTAAGTTTGGCTTTAATGAAGCTGTGCCCTGTGCGAGACATAATAGGTTCACCACCATGCTCACTAATGTCTTTTGGTAGGAGTGATGAACACTTCACGTCAAAGACAATTTTGGCGCCTGGATTGCGTTCAAGTATGTCTCTTGAATATAAAATCATTTGTCGATCTGCCCAAATTATATTGCCTTTGTTGTCAATGAGCCCAAGTCGATCACCATCACCATCAAAGGCAAAACCCATATCTGCACCCGTATCAACAACCTCTTTAATGATATCTTCTAAATTGTGAAGCTTGGAAGGATCTGGGTGGTGATTAGGGAAATTGCCATCAATTAAGCAAAATAATTTATTTACTTTTACGCCTAATTGCTCAAATAATTTTGGTGCAATGTCGCCAGCAACGCCGTTGCCACAATCTACTACAATATTAAGTGGTTTGCTAAGTTTGATATCGGACTTAACACGATCAATATAATCATCCTCAATGTCAACCTTGGTAGAGGTTCCGTGTCCTGAGGTGAAATCGTTATTTTTAATGCGTTGATATAATTCTTGAATGCGCTCACCTGAAAGAGCCTCTCCAGCAATCATAATTTTAAAACCATTGTATTCTGGTGGATTGTGAGAGCCAGTAATCATTACTCCAGAGGTGGCAGCTTTGGTGTATGTCGCAAAATAGACTAATGGCGTAGGAACCATACCAATATCGACCACATGACAACCACTTTGTTTAAGCCCTGCCTTTAAAGATTCCATGAGACTTGGACCACTTAATCGACCATCTCGACCAACTACAACGCCTCTCTCACCTTTTTCAATAGATTCACTACCAATGGCAAGGCCAATCAATTTAACGATTTCAGGGGTTAATTCTTGCTCAACAATGCCGCGGATATCGTAAGCCTTGAAGATTGATGGTGAGATGCTCATAAGGGGCTAAAATAGTGAAAGTTAAGATATCTATTTTAAGCGTAATGAAAGAAAAATTTGAAGTAATCGAAATTGAAAACACAACCATGGTGCTCAAGGTTAATCGATCTGGTGGTTGCCATAGTTGCTCTGCTAGTGCTGGATGTGGTACAGGTATTCTTGCGAGTGCTTTTGGTCATGCGACGACATTTAATAAGCCACTAGAGCCAGGTGTGGTTGTTGGAGATTTTGTCACCATGCAAATTTCTTCTTCAGAATTATTCTACAGAGCGTTTCAATTATATATGCTACCATTATTGGCACTTTTTATGGGTGCTTTGATTGGTGTAGAGCTATTTCCTATGAATGAATTATGGCAAATTGGTTTTGGATCTGTTGGCTTTATTGGTGCGTTGTTGTTTACAAAGTATTTTTTAAAGTAAATTTTTACTGACATATAAGTTTGGGATAATTAATCCATTTTTGAAAAATATCATATTATGAATAATCAAGACGTAGATCCAGCTGAAACCCTAGAATGGCTAGAAGCCTTTAGATCAGTTGCCCGGTTTGAGGGGCAAGATAGAGCTAAGTTCATCCTTAATCAACTGACGGACATGGCACACCATGATGGCATGGAATTACCAACAGGTGTTAACACAGCGTATTTAAATAGTATTGCTAAAGATAAAGAGATCACTACTGATATTAAAGTGGATGTTGAGGCAAAGATTTCAGCTATGGTTCGTTGGAATGCAATGGTGATGGTAGTTAAAGCTAACCAATTGCCTTATGAATTAGGCGGACATATTGCTTCATTTGCATCCAGTGCAACCTTATATGAAGTAGGTTTTAACCATTTCTATCGTGGCCCTGATGCAGAGCAAGGCGCAGATTTGATCTTTTTCCAAGGACATATTTCCCCAGGTATTTATTCGCGTGCTTTTTTAGAAGGGCGTATTACTGAAGACCAAATGTTGAAGTTCCGCCAAGAAACAGGTGAAGGTGGTTTAAGCTCTTACCCACACCCATGGCTAATGCCAGATTTCTGGCAATTCCCTACGGTTTCTATGGGCCTTGGGCCGATTATGGCTATTTATCAAGCGCGTTTCATGAAGTATTTACATCATCGTGAAATCAAGCAAACAGATAAACGTACCGTTTGGGCTTATTTGGGCGATGGTGAAACAGATGAGCCAGAGTCGTTAGGTGCTATCTCTATGGCTGGTCGTGAAAAATTAGACAATCTTATTTTTGTTGTTAACTGTAATCTTCAACGTCTTGATGGACCGGTGCGTGGCAATGGTAAGATTATTCAAGAATTAGAAGGCATGTTCCGAGGTGCAGGTTGGAATGTTATTAAAGTAGTTTGGGGCGGCAGATGGGATGAACTGCTTGCTAAAGATACAGATGGCCTACTTAGAAAACGCATGGAAGAAGTGGTTGACGGTGAATATCAAGCTTATAAAGCAAAAGATGGCGCCTATGTACGTAAGCACTTCTTTGGTAAATATCCTGAGTTATTAGCTATGGTAGAGCATATGACTGACGATGAGATTTATGGTCTTGATCGTGGTGGCCATGATCCATATAAAGTATTCCAGGCTTATCATGCTGCTAAGGCTTGTAGCGACAAACCAACCGTTATTTTAGCTAAAACAGTTAAAGGTTACGGTATGGGTGAAGCTGGTGAAGGCCAAAACACAACCCACTCACAGAAAAAATTAGGCCTTAAGCAGGTTGAGCGTTTTGCTCAGCGTTTTCATGTGCCAGTCACAGAAGATGACGCTAAAGAGCTTAACTTTTATAAGCCAGCAGAAGATAGTGAAGAGATGCTGTATATGAAAGCAAGACGCCAAAAATTAGGCGGCTCTTTACCAGTAAGATCTTTTAATTTAGAAAATATTAAAGCACCAGAATTAAGTGTTTTTGATGCATTATTAAAATCTAGTGGCGATCGAGAGATGTCAACTACAATGGCACTAAATCGCATCATGACTCTTTTAGTTCGTGACAAGCAACTAGGCCCTAAAATTGTACCAATTGTGCCAGATGAAGCGCGTACATTTGGCATGGAAGGCTTATTTAGACAGCTTGGTATTTATTCAGCTTCTGGGCAATTGTATCAGCCAGAAGATTCTGATAAAGTCATGTGGTATAAGGAAGATAAAAAAGGTCAAGTGTTGCAAGAAGGTATCAATGAAGCAGGCGCAATCTCTGATTGGATCGCTGCTGCAACTTCTTATGCAACGCATGACGTCACAATGATTCCATTTTATATTTACTACTCTAAATTTGGATTCCAGCGTGTCGGTGACTTGGCATGGGCAGCAGGTGATATGCAAGCTAAGGGATTCTTAATAGGTGGTACAGCTGGCCGTACAACACTAAATGGTGAAGGCCTGCAGCATCAAGATGGTGATTCTCACTTAGTGGCAAACACCATTCCAAACTGTGTGTCGTATGATCCAACTTATGCCTTTGAACTTGCTGTTATTGTGCGTAGTGGCTTAGAAAGAATGTATGAAAAGAATGAAAATATCTTTTATTACATTACAACCATGAACGAGCTTTATACTCATCCTGAAATGCCTGAAAACTCTGAGCAAGGTATTATTAAAGGTATGTATGCACTTAAGACAGTGGGTACGGGTGATTTACAAGTTCAGCTAATGGGCTCTGGAACGATTTTAAGAGAAGTTGAAGCGGCTGCACAAATGTTGGCAGATGATTGGGGTGTAAAATCAGACGTTTGGTCGGTTACAAGTTTTAACGAGCTAACTCGTGAAGCGCAAGCCATTGATCGTGTTAATCGTTTTAGTACAGATACACCAAAAGTGCCTTACATTACTCAATGTCTAGAGAATGCGAAAGGTCCAATTATTGTTGCAACTGATTACATGCGAAATTATGCTGAGCAAGTGCGTAAATATGTACCAAATCGCTATGAAGTTTTAGGTACAGATGGATTTGGTCGTTCTGATTCCCGAGCGGCACTTAGAGCCTTTTTTGAAGTAGACGCAAGCTATGTAGTGCTAGCTTCATTAAAGGCATTAGTTGACGAAGGTGAAATGAATGCTTCAGTTATTGCGCAGGCAGTTGAAAAATACGGTATAAATGTCAATAAGCCAAATCCAATGACGGTGTAGTTAAAAAGGGCTAATAAAAAAGAGGAGAATAGGGGTGACACAAGAAGAATATTTAGAAGAGTTAAGATCTGGTGCAAGAATGAGGTTTGAGGATCTAATCGAGTTAATCGAGGATGATTATGATTACACACCAGTAAGCTTTAGTAACGGTGAAACTGAAAATTCTGTTGATGAAAATCAAGGTAGTGCCAAGCTGTTTTGTTTTGCCGCTATTCACCAATTATCCCAACTAGAAACACTACATTGTTTTGGACAATATTATCAAGATGTGCTTAATACGCCTGAGAGTAATTCTCATGCAAATATTCGAAACTTCATGATCTATGGCTGGGAAGGGTTAAAGTTTGACTCACCCGTGTTAAGTCGCAAGTAAATTTTATTTAATGCCGCTTTTATAAGCGGTATTTTTTTAAGAATTTTTCGCCATATTCATAGATAGCAAGACCAAATAAAACTAGGCTAATGCCAGTTATTTGAGCAATACTTAACTGCTCATTGTTAAGTGTTGAACCTAATAATAGTGCAAATATTGGTGTAATTAAAGGAACAATGCCAACTACTCTAACACTGGCGTGTTTAATTAAATAATAATACGACATAAACCCAATAACTGAGCCAAAAAAAGCTAAATATCCAATCGATAATGCCGCTTTCAAGCTAGTTTCAGGAATTTCACCGCCAAGTGCAAACCAGCTAATAATAAATAGAGGAACACTAACAATGAGCGCACCAGTTGTGGTTTCTAAGGCAGATATTTGTGAGTTAATTTTTTTAAGTTTAACGGAAATAAAAGCTTGAAAAGTCATTGCTAAAGTGACACTTATAAGACCTGTTAGTAATGTTTCTGCAAAAACAAAGGAATGTTTAAAAATCATAAAAAGGCCTGAAAGTCCTAACAAAAGACCGATCATTTTTCCCAGTGAGTAAAAGCTATCTTTAAGCAGTATCAGCGAAAATACACCCGTAATAATGGGGGTTAGTCCAAAAACAACAGATATTAGTCCTGATGGAATACTAAGAGCTGAGTAATAAACCAGGCTCATGGTGATAAAAATACCCGCTCCGGCATATAAGTAATTAGCCAGAGACTGTTTATCTAATGATAGTTTTTGTTGTTTGAAGAGTAGTATTAATATACAAAATATCAAACCAAGAAGCATTCTACTGGCAACACTAAAACTAAAACTTGACCCTAAGGTTGACCACTGAATTGCTAATGGCGTGGTTGACCAAATGGCAACTACAGATATAAAGACGCCATAAACTGGCTTCATATATTTTTGTTTAAATTTCATACACCATGTCTAAATTAAATAGCTGCTGAGCTAAAGTAGGAAGATTTTTAGCGCTTAGCGCTCTCTTATTGCAAAAATCAATTAAGTTTTTTACGTCCGTTTCTTCGGTTTTGATTAGCAACCCGTTAAGAAAGATTTGAATCTCTTTATCTAATAATAAATAAGCAATTTTACATGCTGAATGTAGTTGGTATATTTGACCAGGTTCGAACTCAATACCTTGTTGAGTGTATTCAAATTGCTGCAAAATTTGAACATCTAATGTGTCAAGCTTAGTAACAAATTTAGCAAAATCAATGGCGCTAATTTCAGAAGTTTCATTAGCCACTTGTATGGCAGAATCTGGAATGAGTGCAGGCGTGTTGGTGTTGTCCCATATTGGGTCTTGATAGTATTGGTTGTGCGTATTATGAGTGTCAAAATTACCAAACATCTCCTGAATACTATAAGATCGATAACCAAAAGAAAGCGTGGTGCAGTTGTCGTCCAAACTAACGCCATGATGAGCAACTTTTGGCGGGATATAAAGCACATCACCAGGCTCAACTTCAAATGTTTGTTCCACTTCAAATTCTTGCATAATTCGAAGTGGTACATCTGCTAGATAGTTATCAATATTGCAATGTTTCGTACTTAACTCCCAGCGGCGCCTCCCAGATCCTTGCAAGAGGAATACATCATAATAGTCAAAATGCGGGCCAACGCTGCCGCCTTTAACTGCATAAGATATCATTACATCATCAAAGCGCCAGCGCGGGATAAAGTTAAAATGAGCAATTAAATCCTCTACTTCTGGGATAAACCTATCAACACCTTGCAGTAGTAAAGTCCAGTCTTTTTCTGAAAGCTTGGCAAAGGTGCTCTCGGTAAAAGGTCCTCTGACTAACGACCACTGTTGAGTTGTTATATTGCCTTGTACTAGGCGCGATTCAAATTCATCTTCTAAAGATAAACCAGCCAACTCGTCGGGCGTTATGGGTGATATAAAATTAGGCAACGCTTGCTTAATAAGTAATGGTTTTTTTTGCCAATAGTCTTTTAAAAATACCTGCTCTGAGATTGTTCCAAAATAAATCATAAATTAATTATCGTTATATTGCTGGCAATTATTAGTAACAATTGCATAAAGATGGCTGGTAAATAAAAAAAACCCCTCTCGCCATTTTAAATAGGTGAAAGGGGTTTTTATAAAATTAAAATAAATTTTGTTTATTTTTTCTCGGGCTCAATAAAAGACTTTTCACCTGCACTGATACAGCCTAAAGGAATAACCACTAAAGTAAGTAGTGTAGATACAAATACACCAAACAGTAAAGAGATCGCCATGCCTTGGAAAATAGGATCACTTAGAATAACAGAAGAGCCAAGTACAAGTGCTAGAGCAGTAATTAAAATCGGGCGGGTTCTAGATTTTGCAGAAAGAATAACCGCATCTAATAATGGCATGCCACCCCTAAAGGCGTTTGTGGTGAAATCAACCATTAAAATGGAGTTACGTACAATAATTCCTGCTAAAGCAATCCAACCAATCATAGAGGTTGCGGTAAATTCTGCACCTAATAGCCAGTGACCTGGCACAATACCAAGCAGCGTTAGTGGAATAGGGGACATGATAATTGCTGGAATGGTGAAATTACCAAACGCCCAAACAACCAGCATGTAAATAGCAACCAATGCTACGGCAAAGGCCATGCCCATGTCTCTAAAAGTTTCATAAGTAACAGTCCATTCTCCAGTCCATTCAAAACCTGATTGCTTGTCAGTGCTTGGTGCACCGGTATATTCGCCACTACGAAGTTCGATATTATCAGGTGTTACATAGTTTTTTTCAGCTAGTATCTTTTCAACATCTAGCATGGCATAAATAGGCGCGCCTAGTCGTCCTACTGCATCACCGACAACAAATTCAACATTACGTAAATCCTTATGATAAATAATTGGATCACGCTTAACTTTAACAAATTTTCCTAATTCTGACAGAGGAATGGTTCTTTGGTCCATTGTCATAATTGGCAGGTCTCCTAGGCGATTAAGATTGGATCTTTTCTCGATAGGAATGGTTAGGACTACATGCGTAGGTTCTGAAATCATGGAATTAAAGATAGTAGTCACCTTAAATTCACCCATTACCACTGCCAAGTGTTGGTTAATAGTTTCAACCGAAATACCTTGTCTTGAAGCTTTTTCACGGTCGATTTCAAAGCGCCAGGTTTCCATTGAGCTGCGCATTAAATTATCAACATCAGATATCATTTTAGACTCTTTAAATATTTGAGTGATATCCTTAGCAACTTGACGGCGTATTTTGGCGCTAGGGCCATGGATTTCAGCAACTACCGTTTGTAGAACTGGAGGGCCTGGCGGCATCTCAACTACAGTAATGGCAACGCCCGACTCCTTTGCTATTGCTTGTAGATCTTTGCGTACGCTAGAGGCGATCTCGTGGCTGGTTCGATCTCGCGTGGTTTTATCTGTGAGCTGGATTGCAATCTCAGCCTGCCATGGAAATTGGCGTAGATAATAATGACGCACTAAGCCATTAAAGTCAAATGGTTGAGCAGTGCCAATATAATTTTGGGTTGCTACAATTTCTTCAATATTTTCTAATTTTGAGGCGATTTTATTGGTAAAGTTTGCAGTCGCTGGAAGCGCTGTACCATCGGGCATATCGATAACAATACTGAAATTTGATTTATCATCAAATGGCAGCATTTTAACTGGAACAGCTGTATTGTAAAACATATACATTGCACCAAAAAAACTTAAGATTAGGCCGGCTAAGAAGCCGCGACCTAAGACTTTATTTTGTGCAAGTCCAACAATAACCTTGCGGAAAAATACATCCATTTTTGCATCAATTTTTTCATCGCGTGCTTCCATTTTTTTGAGCTTTTCCATGCTTGGAATGATTCTCATAGCAAGCCAAGGGGCAAACACTAGAGCAGCCAGTAATGATAAAACCATAGCTGTTGATCCGAGTGCGGGAATGGGCTCCATATATGGTCCCATCATGCCAGATACAAAACCCATAGGGATAAGCGCTGCCACTACAGTATAAGTGGCAAGAACGGTAGGGTTGCCAACTTCACGAACGGCATCGACAGCAACATCAGTACTCATGTTGCCAGCCATAAGCCATCGACGATAGATATTTTCAACAATAACAATGGCATTATCCACCAAGAAACCAATAGAAAAAATGAGTGCAAATAAGCTTACTCTATCGATAGTGTAGCCCATTATCATAGCCACAAATACGGTAGCAACCAACACCACAGGAATGGTTAATAAGACCACAATAGAAGGCTTAATGCCAAGACTAAACCAAACAAGCAGCGTTACAGCGCCAGTAGCAACAAAGAGTTTAAATAATAGATCGTTAACTTTGTTGTTAGCACTTAATCCATAATTTCTAGTGACCTCGACATGGACGTTACTAGGGATTAAATAGCCCTTTAACTCCTCAACCTCATTAAGAATATTGTTAACAACATTTACACCATTAGAACCCCGTTGCTTGGCAAGTGCAATGGTTACTGCTGAGGCATTGCGAATTGGCGTAGCATGATTAGAGGCAAGTCCTGTTGAAAAAGTAACAATTTTTTTAGTTTCTTCTGGCCCTGTGGTTATACTGGCAACATCTCTTAAGAAGATAGGTGTGCCCTTGTTCTGTCCAACGACCAGTTGTTCAAGATCGCTGGGTTTATTTAAATAACCACCAGACTCAACAAACATAAAACGATTGTTCATTTCGATAGAGCCAACGGTATGCCCCGTATTGGAGGTTTGTACTGCGTGGACAATCTGACCTGGACTTACACCAAAGCCAGAAAGTCTTTCAGGTAGAATTTCAATACGCATTTGCTGAGAGCGTCCACCACTCACAAACCCAACACCTGTTAGTGGTATTTGTTTTAGGTGTTGCAAGACACTGACACCCAATATTCTTAATTGATCATCTTCAACATCTTCAGACCAAAGCGTTAGCGTGACAGAAGGCACATCATCTACCTCTTTTGGCTTAACACTAGGCGGCTTTATACCTTTGGGAAGTAAGTCAAGATTTGATTGTATCTTGCTGTGAATTTGAACAATTGAGGGACCCATTGGCTCACCAACTTTAAACTGAACCGTAATAACGCCATACTCTCGATCACTGGCAGAATATATATGTTTAATGTTTGAAATTTCACTCAGTGCTTTTTCAAAAGGATCTATTAACTGACTAGAAACCTCATTAGAGGATAAACCGGGTGCAGGGAAGAAGATATCAACCATAGGCACAGATATCTGTGGATCTTCTTGACGCGGCGTAGCAATTAAGCCCCAAATACCAACAGCCATCATTGCAATAAATAATAATGGAGAGAGCGGTGAATGAATAAAGGTTCTGGCCAGATTGCCAGAAAAACCTATATTTTTATCATCAATAAAATTACTAGAATCTTGATTTTCTGGATCTGTTGAATTATTACTAGAATCGCTCATAATTATTTTTTAATTTTGGTAGCAAAGGTTGGATTTTTAAGGATTTCTTCTCCCGGATAAACACCTGAAAGGATACTGACCCAGCCATTATCTGCAACGTCACCTACGCGAACAAAGCGCATATCTAATTTATCATTATTTTTAACATAGATAACAGGTAAGCTGCCTCGAACAATAATAGCAGAACTTGGTATGGTTAGAACTTTGACAACTTTATTTGAAAATTCAGGGATCATAACTTCAACATACATACCAGGTGAGGCAAGCGAGTTTTCGGGTAATGAAAACTTAACGGTAATGGTGTGACCCATGACGTCTGCCATTGGGAAAATTCGCAATACCGTAATCGGTGTAAATTGATCACTTTGATCTAATCTTGCATTAAGCTGCATGCCTTTTCTGAGCATTTTTGCAAGGCGAGAAGGTACTTCGGCGCGGATTTGTAATTGCTCTGTATCTCCAAATAAAAACATTGGAACACCTGGTTGTGCAGGCTGACCGACCTCTACCATTTTTCTCAAAATTACACCATTAAAAGGTGCGGTAATTGTTGCATTACTAATATTTTTATCTAGCTCTCTTAAGCCTGCTATAGCTTGAGTGCGTGCATTTTTAGCTTTTTCGAGTTGGGTATTTATAGCAAATAGATTGGCTCTTTTTTGAAATGAAGAATTTCCCTCGCCTGTCATAGAGCGCATAGGGTCAGAAAACATACCTACCATGCTTGGTATGCCGGCAAGCATAGCATTAGACTGGGCATTTGGATTTTCCATTTCATTGTAAACCTGCATTTGGGCATTGTTAACACCTGCTTCAGCGCTAGCAATTTGTGCGGTTGCCTGATCTCTTTTAGCCATTAGCGCATCAATATCTTGCCTTGCTAAATCTTGCCCTTTGCTAAATTCATCGCCTTCTTCACCTGCAATAAAAACAACGTCACCTGGCATTTTTGCCACTAAATTAACCTCACGATGAGGAATAACGCTACCACCAAGAGAGGTAAATGATCCAACTTTACTTTCTTTTACGGTAGCAAATGATTCGCTCTCGTTAGCGTTTGATACAGATGAAAGGGATAATAGTAAAATACAAATACTAAAATTCTTAGTAAAAGAGTTTTTCATGACATTAGTTGCCTGGTTAATAAAATATAGTTGAATTCTATCATCATTAACCCTTTCATATCAAGCTTTTGAGTTAACTTGTGTTTCTTTTGTTAAGTAATTTAGCTATTTTTCATTCTACAGCCTAAAACAACTTTTTAAAGTTAAGGTTTATTGGTGGTAATTTGGTGCTTCTTTAGTAATACTAACATCGTGCACGTGTGATTCGACCATACCTGCTGAAGTTACTTGTACAAAAGTGGAGTTAGTTCGCATTTTTTCAAGCGTTTCACAACCCGTATAACCCATAGAAGATCTAACACCACCAATCATTTGATGGATGATAGGGCGGATAGAGCCTTTAAATGCAACGCGTCCTTCAACACCTTCAGGAACTAATTTATCCGCTTTTGAATCTGATTGGAAATAACGATCTGAAGATCCGTGTGCTTGATTCATTGCACCAATTGAACCCATACCGCGGTATGATTTGTATGAACGACCCTGGTAAAGTTCAATCTCACCTGGAGACTCTTCTGTGCCTGCTAGCATTGAACCTAACATAACGCTATAAGCGCCTGCAGCAAAAGCTTTAGCAATGTCACCTGAGTATCTAATACCGCCATCAGCAATCAATGGAACGCCTGTGCCTTTAAGTGCATCTGCAACATCAGAAATAGCGCTAATTTGTGGCACACCAACGCCTGCAACAATACGGGTTGTACAAATACTACCAGGACCAATACCAACTTTTACACAGTCAGCACCTGCTTTAACTAGATCTAATGCAGCAGCGCCGGTAGCAATATTGCCAGCAATAATATCTAGATTTGGATGTTTGGCTTTGGTTTTTTTAACACGATCAAGCACACCTTGAGAATGGCCATGAGCTGTATCGATAACAATAACATCAACACCTGCTGCAACTAAAGCATCAATACGCTTTCCAGTGCCAGAACCAACACCAACAGCAGCACCAACACGCAACTGTTCTGCATGGTCTTTACAGGCGTTTGGAAAATCAGTTGAATTTTGAATATCGCGAACAGTGATCATACCTTGAAGATCGAACTTGTCATTAGTGATCACCACACGCTCAATACGGTGCTGATGAAGTAATGATCTTACCTCACTCATGTCTGTACCCTCAACAACAGTAATTAGCTTATCTTGGGGTGTCATTAAACTTTCAACTAGTTCATTTAGGCGCGTCTCAAACCTTACGTCACGTCCTGTGATCATGCCAACGATGGTATTACCTTCGACTACGGGAAGGGCAGATATTTTAAATTTATGCTGCATGTCAAATACATCAGCAATAGTAGCCTTAGGACCAATAGTAATTGGTTCACGGATAATGCCAGATTCAAAACGCTTAACCTTGCGAACCTCATTAGCTTGTTGTTCACTAGACATGTTCTTATGAATAATGCCAATACCGCCTTCTTGAGCCATGGCGATAGCTAACTTTGCCTCGGTAACCGTATCCATTGCCGCTGAAAGAATAGGCGTATTAAGCGTGATATTTTTAGTGAGCTTTGTTGATATACTAACCTCTTTAGGCATAGTAGTCGAGTGTGCTGGTACTAACAATACATCATCAAATGTTAGTGCGGTTTTTAATAAGTTCATTTAATATCTCCTGCGGTTGACAAAGTTTGGAAAAATAAAACCAATTAAGATTCCAAAAAATAAAACAAAACTACCCACAATAAACCAGTTTCTAGAGCTGGAATCTTGCGTAGCAGTTTTGTTATTTGTAAGTAATTGAATTTCAGCTTTTAGCTGTAGATTTTTAGTAATCAGCTTTTCATTAGAATGCTCTAGCTTTAAGGCATCTTTATAGATATCTTCAATATGTCCTTTTTCAGCAATAGATTTACTAGTTTTAATAGATAACTTAGTGTTTGCCACTTTTAATGATTGCACTTCAGACTCAAGCTCAGTTTTTCTTTTAGCGAGCTTAATCAAGAGTAATTTATTAGCATTGTAAGTTTGTCTAAGTTCTTCTAATTGAGCTCTTGCAGGTGGATTATTAGACAAGTAGCGAGAGATAATCCAACCAGTTGATCCTTCAAATTTGACTTGAGTCCAACCATCTTCAGTCGCCTGCAGAATAGCCATTTTGGATCCAGATGAAAGTGAACGGATAATATTGTCACCAAAAACTTTCTCAGAGCGCATTGGGATGTCCACTTGATCAGTAATATAAATAAATGACTGTGCACTCACCAGTGAGCTTAGTAGTAATAGGGTGGCGCTCAGGTATTTAAGTTTCATATTATAATTTTGATATTTTATCTAATTGTTCATTTAAATCGCCAATAGCACTAAGCGTGGCGTTAAGTCTTTCACGCTCGACATCTACAATGGCTTTTGGTGCACCAGAGACAAATTTTTCATTGTTTAATTTACCTTCAAATTGCATCTTTTGCTTTTCTAATTTCTCAATTTCTTTACTAAGTCGAATAATCTCTTGGTCTTTATCGATTAATCCGGCCAATGGGATGAGAATTTTCATCTCTCCTACTAATGCCGTTGCCGATTCTGGCGCCTCTTTATTAGTGTTAAGTTTATCAATACTTTCCATCTTAGTAAGAGCATTTAAGATATTTGCATTATTTTGTAAATATAACTCATCAGATTGACTGAAATTTTGTACAAAACAAGGTAGTGGCTTAGAAGGTGGAATATTCATTTCACCACGAATTTTACGAATACCTAAAATAAAAGTTTGCAACCATTTAATTTCTGTCTCTGACTCTTTAGAGTTTAATGATTGATCAACTTCTGGGTATGGCTGCGTCATAAGACTGATGCTACCGCTGCCTGTGATGGTGTTACACTGCTCGAAGATTTCTTCGGTAATAAATGGAATGATTGGGTGTAGTAAAGTAACCATTTCATCTAACACTTTAATCAAAGTTGCTTGTGTTCCTGCTTTGGTTTTATCATCTTGTAATAGTGGTTTAGATAACTCTAAATACCAATCACAATAATCATGCCAAACAAACTCGTACAATTCTTGGCTCATTAAGTCAAGTCGATAATCATCTAGGTGTTTTTTAACATTAGTCTTGGTATCTTGCAAGCGAGATAAAATCCATTTATCAGCAGTTGAAAGTTGTGCTGATGGATTAATGGTTTCACCTTCAAGGTTCATTAAAACAAAACGAGAGGCATTCCAAAGCTTATTACAAAAATTACGATATCCTTCGACTCGCTTTAAATCAAACTTAATATCACGACCAAATGAAGCAAGTGCAGCAAATGTAAATCTAAGAGCATCGGTACCAAAAGCAGGGATTCCATCAGCAAATTCTTGCTGAGTTTGCTTTTTAATTTGTTTAGCCATTTTTGGCTGCATCATACCTTGGGTTCTTTTTGTTAGTAAATCTTCTAAAGAGATACCATCAATAAGATCAATTGGATCAAGCACGTTACCTTTAGATTTGGACATTTTTTGCCCTTGTCCATCGCGAATAAGACCAGTAATATAAATATCTTTAAAAGGCACTTCACCTGTAAATTTAAGCCCAAACATAATCATTCTGGCTACCCAGAAGAAGATAATGTCAAAGCCAGTGACTAATACATTAGTAGGATAAAATCTAGCAAGATCTGGTGTTTTTTCTGGCCATCCTAGCGTTGAAAAAGGCCAAAGTGCAGAAGAGAACCAAGTATCTAGTACATCGTTGTCTTGGGTAAGCTTAATACCTTCTCCAGCTTGAGCTTGAGCCTCTTCTTCAGAGTTGGCAACAAAAATGTTACCGTCAGCATCATACCAAGCAGGGATGCGATGACCCCACCAGATTTGCCTAGAGATACACCAGTCTTGAATGTTATCCATCCAATTAAAATAGGTTTTATTCCAGTTTTCGGGAATGAAGCGAATATCTCCGTTTTTAACCGCATCAATGGCCGGTTTTGCCAATGGAGCTACCTTAACAAACCATTGATCTGTCATATAAGGCTCGATGACCGCGTTAGTTCTATCGCCACGAGGAACCATAAGCTTATGTGGATCAATTTTTTCTAGTAAGCCTTGCTCGTCTAAATCTTTAATAATTTGCTTACGTGCATCAAATCTATCCATGCCAATGTATGGAGTATCAACAGTATCGTTAATTTTGGCATCATCCGTTAAGATATTGATAATTTCAAGGTTATGGCGCTGGCCCATTTCATAGTCATTAAAGTCATGAGCAGGCGTTATTTTTACACAACCGGTACCAAACTCCATGTCCACATAATCATCGGCAATAATTCTGATTTTTCTATCAGTTAATGGTAAGTCAATGGTTTTTCCATTCAAGTGTTTATAGCGAGCATCTTCTGGATGAACCGCAACAGCACTATCGCCTAGCATGGTTTCTGGGCGAGTTGTTGCCACCACCATTGTTTCATCAGAATCAGTAATAGGGTAGCGCATATGCCATAAAGAGCCTTGCTCTTCAATGCTAATAACTTCAAGATCAGAGACAGCTGTATGCAAAACAGGATCCCAATTTACCAGGCGCTTGCCTCGATAAATCAAGCCTTCCTGATGCAGTTGTACAAATACCTTTTTAACAGCGTCAGATAAGCCTTCGTCCATGGTAAAGCGTTCTTTTTCCCAATCAACAGATGAGCCGAGTCTACGCATTTGAGAAGTGATTGTGCCACCAGACTGCTCTTTCCAGTCCCAGATTTTTTCAATAAATTTTTCACGACCTACATCATGACGAGTAATATCTTGAGCAGCTAGTTGGCGTTCAACCACCATTTGTGTTGCAATGCCTGCATGATCTGTACCAGGCTGCCAAAGGGTTTGCTCGCCTTTACCGCGATGATATCGAGTAAGTACATCCATGATAGTGTGTTGAAAAGCATGCCCCATGTGCAATGAGCCGGTAACATTTGGCGGCGGCAACATGATTGAATAGGCGTTCTTACTGGTAGAATTTGCATCAGACGAGAATAGATTTTTGTCTTCCCAAAGGGCGCGATATTTCGCTTCAATTTGTTCAGGGTTGTAGGTTTTTTCCATTAACTTATAAAGATGGATTAAACTTTGCAATTATACTATAAATGGATTAATAAATTGGATAATAAAACTTGGTTGGTGTATTTATTAAAGTGCGCTAATAACTCGTTATATTGCGGAATTACCAACGATTTACCCAGGCGCTTGCGCCAGCACAATGGCGATATTAAGGGTGGGGCAAAATACACTCGAGCTAATGCACCGTGTCAGCTGGTTTATCAAGAAGAAATGAGTGATAGATCTGAGGCGTCAAAACGCGAATATGAAATCAAACAAATGGACAGAAGTGTCAAATTAGCACTGATCAAGTCAACATGAGTAGCTACCAAAGAATCTCTTGCGAAGATCATAGTATTTATGAGTTGGTAATTATGCGCACTCAATCGATGCGAGTTGTTATTGAGGGAAAATTAGTTAGAATAAAGCCAATTGATCTTGTTACTCGAAAAGGTGCTGAATTCTTAATATTTATTGATGAAAATGCCCAAAAACAGCTGTGTCGAGCTGATTTAATTAGTATTCAAAAATAAAATATAAAAGATCCTACATGCAAATAAATTTATCGTTAACTTATTGTTTTTGCAATAAAAAATAATTAAATTCTTGAGTGCCACCATTAGGATGAGGATGTGATTCAGTAGTAGTTTTGATGAGTTTAAAACTTTGACCCAATAATTGCGTAATTTTCTTTTCGTCATATTGCACAATCTCTAATTCAGAGCACTGTATCGGACCATCTGGAGAGAAAGTCGCTAGTAAGAAAAAGCCATCTTTTTGAAGATAATCATCAAGTTTTTGAATGTAGGTCTGTTGATCATCTGGATTGGTTAGAAAATGAAAAACAGCTCGATCATGCCAAAGTTTAAACTGCTTTTTTGAAGAAAATTTTAAGATATTTTGATTATAAAAACTTACCTTGTCTTTTTCAAGCGCCAATCTTTTTTGGATAGCCTCTATGGCATTTTTGGATAGTTCTAGCAATGATAAGTCGTTATAACCTTCAGCAAGTAAATTATCTGCCAATAGTGAAACGCCACACCCTACATCAATAATAGCATCACTCTGGCGAGTATATTGCATAATCCAATCCAGTGAAATGGTTGGATGATCTTGATACCAGCCAACCTGGTTGTGTTTTTTAGTGGTATAAACTTTGTCCCAGTGGGAGAAGTTATCTGTCATTGATTTGGTGTTTATAATAATAAGCATTTGAATTATAAACGAGTTGTTATGAGAATTTTGCACACAATGCTTAGAGTTGGAAATTTGGATAAATCAATCGAGTTTTATACGCAGGTGTTAGGTATGAGTTTGTTGCGTCAAAAAGAATATCCTAAGGGTGAATTTACATTGGCTTTTTTAGGTTATGGGCCAGAATCTGAGCACCCTGCTGTAGAGCTGACTTACAATTGGGGTACACATGACTATGCAGTTGGTACAGGATTTGGACATATTGCCATTAATGTTGAAAACGTGTATGAGGCAGTAAAAAAAGCCAAAGCGCAAGGTGTAAAGGTTATTAGGGAAGCAGGGCCGATGAGTTCAGGAGATACGATTGTGGGTTTTTTACAAGATCCAGATGGCTATGAAATCGAGCTACTGTCTAAAAAATTCTAACATCTGTAAAATAAATTTAATCGTAATTTTTACGACCTGATAGGGCATGGGCAATGGTGTTTATATCTGCATATTCTAGCTCTCCACCAATAGGAATGCCATGAGCAATGCGTGTAATTTGAACATCAAACTGTTTGGCCATATTACTAATATAATGTGCAGTTACCTCGCCCTCAACGGTTGCATTGGTCGCTAATATAATCTCATCCACTTTTTTATCTTGTAGTTTTTGTTCAAGCTCATCTAGACCAAGCTCACTAGCACCAATACCGTCAATAGGTGAAAGATATCCGCTTAGTACAAAATATTTTCCCTTATAAGCACCACTTTGTTCAATAGCATGAATATCAGCTGGAGTTTCTACCACGCAAAGCTGAGTATCGTCACGTACTGTATTGGCACAGATATTACACAGAGTTTTTTCACTTAATGTTCTGCAAGAATGACAATGCTGAACATGCTCCATTGCATCAACCAAAGCTTTAGCAAGCTCAAAGCCACCATCTCGATTACGCTCTAATAGGTGGTAAACAAAACGTTGTGCAGTTTTACTACCAACGCCTGGTAGGGCGCAAAAAGCTTTGTTGAGGGATTCAATCATGAGTTAAGAATAAACCCTTAAAACGGCAAATTCATGCCACCAGGTAGATTCATTCCACCTGTTGCACCTTTCATTTTCGCTTCAGATGCACTAGAGATTTGTTGGGTAGCATCGTTCATTGCTGTCAGAATTAAATCCTCAAGCATATCTTTATCATCCATCACCATTTCATCAATTTTAATATTTGTAGCCATATGCTCACCATTTATCGTGATTTGAACCGCGCCGCTGGCTGCTTGCCCAGTTGCACTTAAGGTTTTGATTTCATCTTGTGCTTTTTGCATGTTATCTTGCATTTGCTGGGCTTTTTTCATCATCCCGGCCATTCCACCTTTGAACATAGGCTACTCCCTTATTTAATGTCGTGTGATTTCTTTAATGGATTTAACATCAACTTTTGTATTAAAAGCTTGCTCTAATTTTTGTACAACTTCGTCGTTTAAAAACTCCTGCTGTATTTTTGCCAAATATGCTTTATGAGCTCTAGCTTCTTTTTGTGCCAAAGTTTCAGAAGTTGACTGATCAATATTAATCACTAAATTTAAATCCGTGTATTGTTTTCTCAAACTCTCAAGCATAGTCTTATGAACCTGATCACTCAATAGATTGGTAAATTTCTCATCAAGTGTGAGCGTGAGTGTGTTGTTTGCTAGAGCGCTAAATAAAGTATTTTTAATCAACATTTTTGCACCACCAGAAAACTTAACCAATTGACTGACATCTTCCCATTCTTGTTGATTGGTAATGGCTAAGAAATCATCAGTTTTGGATTGTATTGGTTTTTCAGCTAGTTTGTCTTCTTGTGGCTTCTTTATTTTTATGGGCGTAGCTTCTTTGGATGTTGTTGGCTCGCTTGAAGTTTTACTAGGGGTGATTTTTAGAGTTTTTTTTTCCGACTGGATTACTGTGTTTCGCTTATCCGTCTTGACTATTGTGCCAGGTGTTGAGCTTGTGTCTACATCGCTATGAAATGCGAGCATGCGTAATAACGTCATCTCAAAGCCGATTTGCTCACTAGGCGCTAGCGACATATCTCTGCTACCGTTAATTGCCATTTGATAAAAAATTTGCAAATTTTGATTACTGATATGCGCCGCTAGTGTTTTAATGTCCTCTTTACTTTCACCACCTACAATTTGAACCAGTGAAATTTGATGAAACAACGAGCTAAGATCTTTTAAAGCATTACTAAGGTTTTCACCGCGATGAGCTAACTCTTTAATAAATTCAATCACCGCTTTAGCGTCTTGATTAAACAAATGCTGAGCCAGAGTGATAATATCATCATGATGAACAAGTCCAAGCATGGCTTTGATATCTTTGCTAGTGACTGTGCCTTTACCATAAGAAATAGACTGATCTAATAAACTCAGTGCATCACGCATTGAGCCGTTGCCAAATTCAGCAATTCGGCTTAATGCACTTTCTTCATAAGTCAAACTCTCAGCATCCATAATAAACTTTAGCTGACCAAGAATCTCCTCGTGAGAGAGTTGCGACAACGTAAATTGCAAACAACGAGAAAGTACAGTAATAGGTAGCTTTTGTGGATCAGTGGTCGCCAGTAAGAACTTCACATGCTCAGGTGGCTCTTCTAAAGTTTTAAGTAGTGCGTTAAAACTACTTTTAGAGAGCATGTGAACCTCATCGATCAAGTAAATCTTGTATCGATTTTTAGTTGGCATATATTGCGCATTTTCTAACAATTCGCGCATGTTATCGACGCCAGTGTGCGAAGCCGCATCCAGCTCAATTAGATCAATTGATTGACCTCTATCAATCTCTAAACAAGTAGGGCAAGTGCCACAAGGCGTAGAACTGACGCCCGCTTCACAATTGATAGATTTGGCAAAGAGTCGCGCAATGGTAGTTTTGCCGACGCCACGAGTACCAGTGAATAAAAAAGCATGATGTAGATTATTAGCATCAAGCGCATTGATAAGGGTTTTTTTGGCATGAGTTTGCCCAACTAATTCGCCAAACTTATGCGGGCGGTATTTGCGGGCTAGGACTTGATAATGCTCACTCATGCTCAAAAGGATAATTTAAAAGTGGCAGCACCAAGAATAACATCCAACACCTAAAAAAATTATTACCGTTGCTTCCTTCCGGACCTGGCGGAGTTCATAACCATTCATTGTCGGCGCACCCTTAGCGCTACCAAAATTTATTTTACGCGAATTAATTACTGGGTTTTTTCAATTAAAGGGTAATGTCGATAAATAATAAGACTAGCGTTTGATTGGTAATCTTGTATATTGTTTATATTTGCATTTGCATTTAAATAATAAAAATATGATTAACTGTCTTTGGAAAAAACTGACCAAGCCTAGATTGCTTTGATCCAAAAAATGACTAAAGCAGATTTAATCAAAGGCATCCTTGTTGCGGCAATTTGGGGTGTTAACTTTTCTATTATCAAACTTGGACTCAATACAATAGATCCTTTTGTGTTGGCAGGGCTAAGATTTTCTTTAGCGGCTATTCCACTTATATTTTTTATTCCTAAGCCCGATATACCAATATCAACAATTGCCCTATACGGCTTATTATTTGGTGTTGGTTTATGGGGCGTAGTTAATCTAGGAATATTCTTAGGTTTAAGCGCTGGTGTGGCTTCGTTGTTATTGCAGTTTAGTGCATTTATAACTTTACTTTTGGGTTATCTATTTTTTAAAGAACTTTTGCATTTTCGTCAATATGTTGGTATGTTTATATCAATGCTTGACTTGTTATTTGTCGTGCAAATCACTGATGGTAGTGTGCCACTGGTTGGTGTTATTTGTGTATTTATTGCAGCTACTAGCTGGGCATTTAGTAATGTTATTATTAAAAAATATCAACCAAAAAATATGCTGTCATTTGTGGTTTGGGGCAGTGTTTTTGCACCATTACCATTATTCTTAATGGCTTATATTAATAACGGTAGCACTGTATTTTTAGATTTGGTTAATATGGGATCTACTGGTGTATTTTCAATCGTATTCCAAGCTTATATTACTACCTTATTTGGTTACTATATTTGGAATGGTTTAATGGCGAAATATCCTGTTTCTCAGGTAGCGCCATTATCGTTATTAATTCCTATTTTTGGCTTATTGGGTTCTTATATTGTGTTTAATGAGGTCACCTCTTTTGAAAAGCTTTTAGGATTTACGCTAGTCTTAATTGGGTTGTTGATTTTTATGTTTTCCAAGGGTATAAAAACTAATGAATCTTGATACTTGGCTTAGTCTAATCGTTGCCTCTTTTTTTATCAGCCTTTCCCCAGGTGCTGGCGCGATTACAACCATTAATCAGAGTATTCGCTATGGTTTTAAAAAATCGCTTTATACGATTATAGGTCTGCAAGTTGGTTATGGCGTTCAAATTGTACTTGTATCAATAGGGATAGGGTTTTTTATTAATTCAAACGCATTTTTATTTGCATCGATTAAGTGGATAGGCGTTGTATATCTTGTAGTACTTGGGCTTCAACAGTGGATAACCAAGCCTGAGCATATTGATTTGGCTCACAATCAAACCGCTAAAAAATTTACTGCTTATAAGCATTTTTTAAAAGCAAGCTTTATTAATTTGTTAAATCTTAAAGCAACTGTATTATTGATTGTATTTATTCCTTTATTTATCAATCCAGAGTCAAACCAGTTAAATCAAATCAGCATAATACTGGTTACCTTGCTTATGGTTGATATTGTAATTATGTTGGGCTATGCAACTTTAGCGAGTTATGCTGGAAAATGGATTGAAAATGATAAGGTTAAGTATTTAAATAGATTTACCGGAACAGTGCTTATATTGGTTGGATTATCTATTGGCTATCAGCTTTAGCAAGCTAATATTGTTTCTAAAATTTCATAAATAATGCAAATGACTTAATATTTGCCTAAATTTTTCTATTTTTATCGTTTAACCCTCTTTAAAAGGCATTAAAAGCCTTTTATTTAGCCTTAATAGGGCTAAAAACAGCTTATTCTATGAATTTTTAAAGAAAAAAGTAAGTTGTTGAAATATTGATAAAAAATTTGGCAAATTTTCAAAATGGCTTATTTTTCTTAATTCTAGCGAGTGTTTGCCTGCTCTAGGCGCTCAGGCGTACCCACATCTTGCCAGTAGCCTTGATAAAGCTCACCAGTTAGCTGGTTAGCTGTCAGTGCTTCTTTTAGAAGTGAGTAGAGTGGAAGCTTCCCCTGGAAATGTATGTGATTTTTAAAAAAATCAGGATGGTAAATTCCAACGCCAGAAAAAGTATAACTTTGATTATCCACTTCAACAATCTGATCATTAGCGAGTGAAAAGTCTCCTGTAGGATTGTGCATAGGATTGTTGATTAATACCAAATGTGCAAGTGAACCGATTGGAAGCTTGAGTTGTGATATGTCATAGTCACACAAAACATCACAATTAATCACAACAAAGGGCTTATTGCCCAGCATAGGTAGCGCTTTAATAATACCACCAGCGGTTTCCAAAGCATTGGCTGATTCATCACTATAACTAAGTTTAACGCCAAATTTTGTACCATCACCTAGGTGGGATTTTATTTGCCCACCTAAATAAGAAATATTGATAACAATTTCAGTAATACAAGCTTTTTTAAGTGCATTGATTGAATGCTCAATAAGTGCTATATTTTTAACCTCAATGAGTGGTTTTGGGATGTCCTTAGTTAGCGGCATCATGCGTTCACCTCTGCCTGCTGCTAGAATCATTGCCCTCATAGGATTGTCTTTAATAGGCTAAATTCAGGGTATTTATCCGCCATTTGTAGGGCGTATTTTTTAACCAAAGGAATGTCATCTAAATACTGGTGTTTATTATCACGTAATGACAGACGTTTAAATATACCTAAAACTTTTAAGTGGCGCTGTAAGCCCATCAGATCAAATTGTTTTTCAAAATCTGTGAAAGCAGTTTGAATATCAGCTTGCTGGTAAAAATAAGCTAATAAGGCTTGTATCTCAGTTGCGCTTAGCTCAAAGTAGGCATCTTTAAGTAATGAGGCTAAATCGTAAGTATTGGGGCCAATGACGCCATCTTGAAAGTCAATAACACTAATCTTTTGACGAGTGATCATTAGGTTTCGAGAATGATAGTCACGATGTACAAAAACCTGAGGCGAATTAATGGCGTTAGTAATCAATATTTCAAAAATTTCAGTGAGTTGGTTGAGTTGATCTTGATGCGTATTTTTTGGTAAATACCAGTCAACCAATAGCTGCATTTCTTTCATAAGAAGTGCACTGTCGTAAGATGCTAAATTCTGGTTTTCAGTATTAATTGTCTGAATTTTAACAAGCTCATCAATGGCCATTTTGTACAAGTCAAGCTTAGGCTGTTTATTTAAAGCCTGAAGAAAAGTGGTATTTCCAAGATCCTCAATGAGTAAAAAACCTTGCTCTAAATCAGCATTAATAATTTTAGGTGCGCGTACGTTGTTATCGCGCAGAAGATTAGCTATATCTATAAACAGTTTGGAGTTTTCTTTTTCTGGCGGCGCATCCATGGCAATAAAACTAAGATTGCTTCGCTCAATACGAAAATAGCGCCTAAAACTTGCGTCATCACTAGCTTTAGATAAAGTGAAATCTGCATCATCAAAGAAAATTTCTAACCAATCTTCAAGTTGGTCTAAGCGTTCGTCATGCATTTTTGATAGTTTGATAGTGGTCGTAAACTTGTGACCAGTGTTGTCCAATTTTACCGTTGTTAATGAGTTTTGAATCTACATTGGTGATTGGCATTACTTCGCGAGTTGAGCTGGAAATCCAAACCTCATTAGCGCTAAATATATCATCAATTTTGGTTGCAACTTCTTTAATGATTAGTCCACAGTATCTAGCACTTTCTATGACTAGATCTCGGGTGATGCCAGATAAAATATGCTGGCCAGTAGGGTGGGTAAACAATGTATTGCCCTTAACTGTAAAGACATTGGATGTTGCCCCCTCAGTCATCATTTGATCACGATGTAGAATGACTTCCTCTACCTGACTTTGTTTTGCTTGCTGAGAATATATGATATTAGCTAAAAGTGAAGTAGCCTTGATGTCACATCTTTCCCAGCGAAAATCTGGCTGAGTAATAGCGTGATAGCCATTTTCTAATTCGGTTTTTGTTTTTGGAATTAAAGGATTTAATTCTATAAATACAGTGGGTGTTAGCTCATTAAAACTATGTTTTCTAACCGTATCCGCACCCCGAGTAATTTGCAAATAAATGGCTTGATTGGAGTTCGGAGATTGCTCAAGCAGCTGATCAAAAATATTTTGATATTTCTCAGGCGTATAAGGATTGCTAATTTGAATTGAATCTAGGCTGTTTTGTAAGCGGACAAGATGATCAGATAAGCGAAAAATTTTGCCAGCATAAACAGGGATAACTTCATAAACACCATCTCCAAACAAAAAGCCTCTATCCATAACAGAGATGCAGGCTTGATCTTTAGGGGTGAATTCTCCGTTAAGAAAGACCATTAAAGCCCAACTTTCTCCATCATACGAGAGAAAAATCCAGCTTGTTCAGCATCTTCAAGGGCAACCAATGGAACACTTGCGATGGTGTTGCCTTCAAACTGAATTAATAATTTACCAATTGATTCGCCTTTCTTAATTGGTGCTGCTAGTCCGCTATTAAGCTGAATAACTTGGTCAGATAGTGTAAATTGACCACGTGCTAGGGTGAAACTTGCTTGGCTAGTTGTACCAACTTTAAGCGTATCTTTAGTGGCACTTGCAATAGGAACTTCTTTATTGATATCTTTTAGGCGCTGAGTTTCAAAGAAACGAAAACCATAGTCAAGAATTTTTTGTGTTTGCGCTGTTCTCGCTTCGGCACCTGTTGAGCCAAGTACAACTGAAACCAGACGCATACCAACACGATTGGCACTTACAACTAGGTTGTAACCTGCTTTTTTAGTGTAGCCAGTTTTAAGCCCATCAACAGTGTGATCGCTCCAAAGTAGTTTGTTGCGGTTACGTTGCTTAATACCATGGTAGGTAAATTCTTTTTGAGAATACCATGGGTAGAATTGAGGAAAATCACGAATGATGGCAGCTGCCAAAATCGCCATATCAGCAGCGGTAGTGTATTGATCTTTGTTAGGCAAACCCGAGGCATTTTCAAAACGAGAATTTTTCATGCCTAGTTCGCGAGCATATTCATTCATGTAAGTGGCAAACGTACCCTCTGTACCAGCAATATGTTCAGCTAATGCAACAGAAGAATCATTACCTGACTGGATAATCATGCCTTTTAAAAGGGTTTCTAATTTAATATTTTTACCCACTTCAACAAAACTTTTTGATCCACCTGTTTTCCAAGCTTTTTCGCTAATTCGAACCTCATCTTCAAGGCTTGCGCGTCCATCATTGATCAGCTGAAAAACTACATAAGAAGTCATCAGTTTGGTCAGACTAGCAGGCGAACGTTTTTCATCTGCATTGTTGCTAGCAAGTATTTTGCCAGAATTAAAATCTAACACTGTGTATGCAGCAGCAGCAATACCAGGTGCTTTAGGTGTTATAAAAATTGCAGCTTGCGCATTAAGTGCAAGACTGGCAATACAAAGAATTAGAAGTTTTGATAAGTTTGGAAGATGCATAATTTTATGGGTTGGTTTGATTAAATTGTTGCTTTAGAATGTCAGATAATTGGAAGGCAGTCATTGCATATCTATTGTCATGATTATAACGGGTTAATATATAAAAATTCCAATAAGTCAGCCAGGTTTCTGACTTATTATCTTGTGGTAGCTTGATAAAGGCAAGTTTAGTTTCGTTGTTAATATCACCATCTATGCTAAAGCCTTTATCACGCCAATACTTAGCATTCTTTTTAGGTTTATTGGTGCTGGATCTTGCATATTTTAATTGTGAATCTGTCAGTGTGATTGGGCGAGCATAAGGACCAAAATCGTGCCATTGATGTTTATCAAAATAATTGGCAATTGATCCGATTGCATCAACAGGGCTAGAAAATAGATCTATTTTTCCATCAAAATCAAAATCCACGGCGTAATAACGATAAGAGCTAGAGATAAATTGCCCATAGCCCATAGCACCTGCATATGAGCCTTTGATTAAAAGTGGTGCCAGTGTATTTTCGCGTGACATTAATAAGAATTCTTTAAGTTCTCTTTGATAGAAATTTTTACGACGATGATTTCCAAAAGATAGTCTAGCTAAGGTTTCTAAAGCTAGATGCTGGCCTTGATTCTCACCATAGTTTGTTTCGATGCCTAAAATAGCCACAATAATTTCTTGAGGAATCTTATATTTTTTTTCAGCTCGCTTGAGGGCTTCAAGGTTATTTTTCCAAAATTCAACACCATTTTTTATACGACTATTGGTGATAAATAAAGAGCGATATTCATCCCAAGACATGGTTTTAGGTTTGGGTTTTTTGACACTAGATTTAGGTTTTTTTTCTGCAACGATTAAATTAACTTGTGAGAAAATTGAAACTAACTCAGTTTTGCTAAAATGATGTTTTTTAACCATCTTGTTAATGAAATCATGTGTCGCTTGAAAATTTGTAGCTGGCAGGGATTGAGCAAAAATAGACTGCGAAAAAAATATAAGAAATATTATGAATATAGACATTAACGCTGTAAGTATCTTGGGGTTTTGTGCTTGCGAATAGACATAATAATGCCAAAGCTAGACATGAGGGTGATGAGTGATGAGCCACCATAGCTAATAAACGGTAATGGAACGCCAACAACCGGTAGCAGACCAGATACCATACCAATATTAACAAAAATATATGTAAAGAAGGTGAGAGTAAGACTGGCACCTAATAGCTTGGAGAAGTTGTCTTCTGATTGAAATGAAATAACAAAAGCTCTGAAGATAATTAAACCATAAAGTGTGAATAAAAACAGCACACCCATTAGTCCTAACTCTTCAGCAATCACAGAAAAGATAAAATCAGTGGAGTGTTCTGGAAGAAAATCAAGCTGAGATTGCGAGCCTTGCTCAAAACCTTTACCAAAAATACCACCAGAACCAATGGCAATTTTAGACTGTAAAATATGATAGCCCGATCCTAAAGGATCCGAACTTGGATCAATTAATGTCATGATGCGTTTTTTTTGATATGCCATTAATAAATAATTCCAGGCAATATAGCCACCACTAGCAATAAGTGAGCTAATTAAGCCAAAATTAAGCCAATGATTTTTAAGAATTTGAATACGAATACCAGAGAAAAAAAGTACATAAAATCCAGAGGCGCCAATCAATAGTGAAGTGCCAAGGTCAGGCTGTGTTGCGATTAACAAAACGATAACAATAATAGAGGCAATGGATAAGAAAATTGGTAAAGGTTTCGGCGGGAGTGTTTTTTCACTAAGGATTGAAGCGATAGCTATAGGCACAATAACTTTCATAATTTCAGAAGGTTGAAAGCGCATAAAACCAAGATCTAGCCAGCGTTGCGCACCACCACTACTAGAGCCAAAAAGTAAAACCAAGATTAATAAAAAAATACCAAATAACATTAAATAGGGAGAGAATCGCCTTAATAAATAAGGCGGAATTTGCGCAATAACAAGCATAGCACTAATAGCCAAAGAAAAATGAAAAACTTGCTTGTAAAGGGTCGATATTGACTCAGAAGAAGCTGAATAAAGAACGACAAGGCCAAAGCCGCTTAGCGCCATAATTAATAAAAATAAAGGTGTATCCATCTTAAAGTAATGCCAATAATGACGCAATTGTGCAATACTAAAAAGCTTCATAATAATAATAAACCAATATTCCTGACATCTGACAGCAAAAGATTAAAGCTTCGACAGGCTGACTCACTATTCATACTTTCAGTGCCGATGTTCATTTGTTGAATATCAACCTGTTGTTTGGCTGTTAAAAATTTAGGAGATGCACCTGTACCAATAATCAATATATCGATATCATCATGACCAGATAACGAAAAAAGTGAAACTTTATTGATATCTTCAATTGTTTTAATTTTTGTTTCAGTAAAAAAACTTCTAGAAATAAAACAGGGTGTTTTTATCTGTGCATGAGCTAGCTGAACAAGCCCTTGTTCAATTGATATAACACTATTTTGATTGTTTTCTTGCTGGTTAAATTCCACGTAAAGAGTAGGTAGTTTGCTAATTATTAGCCATTATAACAACAGTCTCGGTGTAAAATTATTGTCTTTTTATATTTGAGAAAACTTGTGAACAATTCTAATTCTACAGATATTTATGACGCAGATTTAACCAGCGGTGTTACAGCTTTTGACACTAAAAACTTTACCATGGCATACCAATTATTAGCGCCACTTGCAACCCAAGGTAATGCTGAGAGTCAGTGGAGACTTGGAATGATGCAAATGAATGGTTTAGGCATGGTTGAGAATCAGCCACTTGGTTTTGAAAATTTCATGAAAGCAGCTAAGCAGAATCATATTTTTGCCCACCATATGATTGGTGTGGCTTATATGATGGGTGAAGGTGTTGAGAAAGACATAAACAAGGCTATTGAGTGGTTTGAAAAAGCAGCTAAGTTCGGTATTCCAGGACCTATGTACACACTGGGCATGCTGTATGAAGATGGCAAGGAAGTAGATAAAGACCTTGAAAAGGCACAGCTTTGGTATGATAGAGCGGCAGAAGTAAATACACCATGAAATCAAGATTTGCACCTTCACCCACTGGATATTTGCATATAGGTGGCGCTAGAACTGCGCTTTTTGCTTGGGCTTGGGCTAAAAAACAAAAAGGCCAGTTTGTGCTTCGTATTGAAGATACAGATCGCGAGCGCTCAACTCAGGCATCGGTTGATGCTATATTAGATGGTATGGCATGGCTAGGCTTAACGCATGATGAAGGGCCTTTTTATCAAACGGATCGCTTTGATCGCTACAAGGAAATCATTGAGCGTCTACTAGGTGAAGATAAGGCCTACTATTGTGAGTGCTCAAAAGAGCGTTTACAAGTATTACGTGATGAGCTCACTGAAAAAGGTGAAAAAGCTAAATATGACGGCTGTTGTCGAGATAAAAATCTCAGTGCTGGTGTGGTTCGCTTTAAGAATCCTTTAGAAGGTTTTGTAGCTTTTGATGATGCAGTTAAAGGCCAAATTTCAATTGGAAATAAAGAGCTGGATGATTTAATTATTGCCCGAAGTGACGCCACACCAACTTATAATTTAACAGTTGTTGTGGATGATCATGATATGGATATTGACACAGTGATTCGTGGTGATGATCATATTAATAACACCCCTAGACAGATTAATTTATATAAAGCTCTAGGCTGGGATTTACCAAAATTTGCACATTTACCTATGATTTTAGGCAGTGATGGTGCAAGACTTTCAAAGCGCCATGGTGCAGTAAGTGTTATGGCTTATCGTGATGAAGGATTTTTACCAGAAGCATTACTGAACTATTTAGTACGCCTAGGTTGGTCACACGGTGATCAAGAGGTATTCTCACTGGAAGAAATTGTAGAATTATTTGAGTTAAAAAATATCAATAAAGCACCTGCTAGCTTTAATCAAGAAAAGCTTATTTGGCTTAATCAAGAATATATTAAATCTTCCAGTGTTGATCATTTGCTTAAAAATTTAGCATGGCATTTAGAAAATCAGTCTATTGATGTTTCAAATGGTCCGGCTATTGAGTCAGTAGTTGAGCATTTGCAAGAGCGTTCAAAAACCTTGGTGGAAATGGTTGATGGGTTAAAAATGTTTTATCAAGACTTTGATCAATTTGATGAAAAATTATCTGCCAAGCAATTTAAAGATAGTCAATCTATTGGGTTATTATTTACAAAACTTAGTGCTCTAGATGGTTGGACTGCGGGCAATATTAAAGAGCAAATTAAACAAGTTTGTGATGAACTTGATATCGGCTTTGGAAAAATAGGTCAACCCTTTCGTTTAGCACTAAGTGGTAATGGCAATGCGGGTAATATTGATGTTGTAGCACAACTGGTAGGCAAAAAACGGACTTTAGCAAGACTGCAAATGGCACTTGATTATATTGCTCAATACTCTCACTAATCAGTTATCATCTAAGTATGAAATTAGGTGATTATAAAACTCGATATCAAGACCTACAAAACTCTCTACAAGAGGGTTTTTTAAATTCTACCATTGCCGTTGAGGGTTTTGTTCTTGCAAGGGCAAACGGGGTTGATGAATTATTAAAAGATATTTGGCAAAGGTTTGATATGCCTAGCCAAATTTCATTGATTGCTGTTGGTGGTTATGGGCGCGGTGAGTTACATTTATATTCAGATATCGATCTACTTATTTTAATTCCAAACGACTCACATCAAACCCATCAAGAGAAAATCTCTCAGTTTCTAACCTTTTTGTGGGATGTTGGGCTTGAAGTGGGTCATGCAACAAGAGATATTAAAGATTGCGTAGGAGTTATTGATGACCTAACCATTGTTACCAATTTGTTAGAGTCTCGTCTGATTGTTGGACTTGATAGCGCTTTAGATAAAATGAAAAGTGTCATCAAGGCGAGTGATTGGTCTTCGCAATCTTTTTTAGTTGAAAAGCAAAAAGAGCAGCGAGCTAGACACGCTAAATTTTCTGATACTGCTTACAATCTAGAGCCTAACATTAAAGAAAGCCCTGGTGGTTTACGCGACATTCAAACCGTTGCTTGGGTGGCTAAATGGTATTTTGGTGTGAATACTTTATTTGACCTAATTAAAGCAAAATATTTAAGCAATGATGAGTATGAACTCTTAAAAACATCTCAGTTATTTTTATGGCGTGTGAGATTTTCACTGCATATTGTTGCTTCTCGTCGAGAAGACCGTCTGGCGTTTCAATATCAAAAACAAGTGGCTGATATGCTTGGCTATATAGATGGCGACTCAATGGCAGTTGAACGCTTTATGAAAGATTATTATCAAACGGTCACTAAGGTTTCTCGCTTGAATGATATTTTACTGCAACTACTTGAAGATAAAGTAATTAATACGCAATATCTAAATAGTCAATTTAGAATTTCATATGGCTATATCCATGCCAACCATGATCAGGTGTTTAGCCAAAATCCTTCTGCATTTATTGAGGTGTTTTTGTTAATTTCAAAGCATAATTATGTTCGCGGCATTAGTGCTGGTACTTTAAGGCAAATGCAAGATAATCTTGATTTAATTGATCAAAATTATTACAAAAAACGCAACAACAACCGTCTTTTTATTGAGCTTTTACAGCAGAATCAAGGGGTTAATAAAGCACTTAAACTCATGAACAGATATGGAATTCTTGAGCACTATATTCCTGCATTTGGCAAGATTGTGGGTTTAATGCAATATGATTTGTTTCATGCATTTACCGTTGATCAGCATACATTATTTGTCATTCGCAATCTGCGACGTTTTTTTGTTAATGAATTTGCTCATGAATTTAGCCTATGCAGTGAAATTTCAAAAAATATTAAAAAACCGGAGTTGTTATTGTTAGCAGGCTTTTTCCATGATATTGCCAAAGGTAGGGGCGGGGATCATGCAAAATTAGGCATGCAAGATGCACAGGTATTTTGTAAGAGTCATCAGCTTAATATTGATGATACAAGTTTAGTGGTTGGCTTGGTGGAAAAGCACCTTTTGATGTCGAGTGTGGCACAAAAACAAGACATTGATGACCCAGTGGCTATTAAAAACTTTTGTGATGAAGTGGGCTCTTTAGAGTTTTTAGAATATTTATATTTATTAACTGTGGCAGATATTCGAGCCACTAAAGACGATCTTTGGAATGACTGGAAAGACGCCTTATTAAAAAAACTTTTTAGACATGCTAAACAGTATATGGGTAGTGATACAGAAACCTTACTAAGTAATAGTCAGAGAATTAATAACAACAAGCAGGCGTTAATTGAAGCTTGTGTTGCTCAAGGCTTTGAAATGGAGTTTGTTCGTAAAATACTAGAACAACTTCCTAAGGATTATTATTTGCGTTATGAGCTTGACGATATGTTGTGGCATTTATCCTTACAATTTAGTAATAATGCATCGTCAATCACTATTAGCTCAAAGATTTCTGAAAGTAATGTCGTTGATATTTTTGTATTGTGTGATAATTTTAAAGGTTTATTTTTTAACTTGGTTAGCGTAGTAGAGCGAGCTGGACTGGATATTGTTGATGCTAAAATTCTAACCACTAAAGATAACAAGGCTTATAACACTATTAGTATTTTGAAAGATAAAAACCTGGAAGGCTTGGATTTACATCAACTCATTTCAAAAGCATTAAGCAATCCCGAAGTTGATGTTGCTAAGCCACAATTAAACCATTCGCATCGATACTTCGACAACAAAACGCATATTAGCCTTAGTGAAAAGAAAAAATGGCATTTAACCAAACTAGAGATTAACACGTTGGATAGGGTGGGTGTACTGTCTAATATTGCTTATGTATTATACGAGATGGACATCTCATTAATTAACGCTAGAGTTTCAACCATGGGTGAGCGTGTCGAAGACGTATTTTTTGTTAATGATATTAATAATAAACCTCTGGATAAATTACAACAATCTAGCTTAAAAATAGCACTAGAAGAAAGACTATAAAAGCTTGTTTATCAAATAAATACTGATATAATAAGCAAAATTTCAACAGTTCTGTTGTATCTTTTCATTTCAGAATCATTTAAAAAAAACTTATGAACGACAAAATTTTAGCAGTTACAGATGCCAGCTTTGAAGCTGACGTTATTAATTCATCGCAAACCGTATTGGTTGATTTTTGGGCTGAATGGTGCGGACCTTGTAAAGCATTAGCACCAGTATTGGATGAAATTGCCGATGAATATGACGGAAAAATTATTATTGCCAAAGTAAATGTCGATGAAAACGATCAAACACCACCTAAATATGGCATTAGAGGTATTCCAACAATGCTTTTATTTAAAGATGGAGCGGTTGCTGCAACTAAAATGGGCGCTTTATCAAAAGCAGAATTAAGCACATTTATTGATACCAATATTTAATCAGTTTGAACCAGTCATTTTTCTTATTAAATGGCTTGTATCTAAAAGCATTTGCAATTTAATTACAACATCCATTTGGTAAATTCTTACCAAATCATAACGGAAATTTCATGAAATTATCAGAGTTAAAAAAATCCTCCCCAGAAGAATTACTAGAGCTAGCCCAATCATTGGGTGCTGAAAATATCTCACGTGCAAAAAAACAAACGCTTATTTTTACTATTCTTAAAGCTAAAGCAGCTAATAATGAAGAAGTAATTGGTGACGGCGTTTTGGATATTTTGCAAGATGGGTATGGATTTTTAAGATCTAGTGATGATTCTTATACTTCGGGCGATGATGACATTTACATCTCTCCGAATCAAATTAAGCGTTTTAATCTATCAATAGGTGACCTGGTTGCAGGTAAGATTCGTGCACCTAAAAAAGGTGAGAAATATTTCGCCCTAGTTCAAGTGTCTGAAGTGAATGGCGAGAATCCTGAAAATGTTCGAAATCGAGTGCCATTTGCCTCTTTAACGCCAATCCATCCAAATGAAAGACTTAACTTGGAAGTTGGTAATGGCGGTACTGAGGATATTACAGCGAGAGTGATTGATCTAATTGCACCTTTTGGAAAGGGTCAGAGAGGTTTATTAGTTGCACCACCAAAAGCCGGTAAGACTATGATCATGCAAAATATTGCCTCTTCAATTTCTCATAACCATCCAGAGTGTGAATTAATTGTATTATTAATTGATGAGCGCCCAGAAGAAGTAACTGAAATGGCAAGAACTGTCCGTGGTGAAGTAATTGCCTCAACTTTTGATGAGCCTGCTAAGAGACATGTTCAGGTTGCAGAAATAGTTATTCAAAAAGCCAAAAGGCGTGCAGAACAGGGCAAAGATGTTATTATTTTGTTAGATTCTATTACTCGTCTTGCTAGGGCGTACAATACTGTTGCCCCTTCTTCAGGTAAAGTTTTAACAGGTGGTGTGGATGCAAATGCTCTACAGCGCCCTAAACGTTTTTTTGGTGCAGCTAGAAACATCGAAAATGGCGGCAGTATAACTATTATTGCAACTGCATTAATTGATACAGGCTCTAAGATGGATGAAGTAATTTATCAAGAATTCAAAGGCACAGGTAATATGGAGCTTCATTTAGAGAAACGCCTAAGTGAAAAACGTATTTTTCCTGCAATTAATATTAATGCCTCTGGTACACGTCGTGAAGAGTTGATCACTGATGAAAAAGAACTACAGAAATTATGGATCTTAAGAAAAATCCTACACCCTATGGATACTGTAGAAGCTGCGGAGTTCTTGATAGATCGATTAAAGCTAACCAAAACCAACGATGAATTTTTTGCCTCAATGTCACAAAAGAAGTAATCTTTCGTTGCTTTAAGTATACTTAAAGCATGCATATACTATCTGCCATTACACAGGCACTTAATCTACAAAACAGTATTCTCGCTAAATATTTAATACGTAATGTATTAATGATAACAGCTGCTGTTTTTATCGTTCTTGGTCTGGTAATTTTTGGCAATCAATTAGTTTTAGTTATTAATGAAAGTCTAGAAAAAGGAATTCCAATTGCTGATCTATTGCCATTAGTTGGTTTTAAAATGATTCGAGATGTACCTTTAATACTATCCCTATCTCTATTTTTAGCAATTATTTTAGCAATCAGTAAGTCTTATAAAGACTCTGAAGCAGTTGTGATGAATTCGTTAGGTATTGGCGATAAGCATCTTATGGTTTTTATTCAGCCAGTCGTTATTGTTATTTTTATTTTTATTTTATTTCTGACCACAATTGCCGTTCCCTGGTCAAAACAACAGCGCAGTATGATCATAGATCGCAGTGAAAATTCATCAAAATTTTCTTTTATTAAAGAGGGTGAATTTCAAGAGTTTAAGGATGGAGATATTGTTTTTTATGCATCAAAAGTAAAAAATATTGATGGTGAATCAACCCAAGATATGGAAGAAATTTTTATCTATACTTTGGCTGATAATCAGCCGATTATTACACTTGCGGCACAAGCTCAAAAATATACTGATATTAATACCAAGAGTGTTTATTTACGCCTTAAAGATGGCACCAGATATCATGGATTCCCATCAGAAATGAATAAAAAAATTCTGAATTTCGATCAATATGATTTGCAAATTATTAATGGTGAAAAACGCCAAAGTACTAATATAGAGACTAAAACTGAATCAAAACCAACGCTAGATATTATATTTTCAAGTGATACAAGAGAGATTGCAGAATGGCAATGGCGACTCTCTCAACCTATAAGTGTGTTGATTTTATCTATCTTTGCGATCTTACTGGGTAAAACCTCACCACGCGGTGGCAAAAATTTGGGAGTGCTGGCAGGTGTCATAGTGTTTATTATTTATAATAATGCATTATTGATAGCTAAATCAAGTCTGGAGAAGGGTGATACGTTGCCGATAATAGGCCTATGGTGGGTACATTTAGTAGTTTTGCTGATTATTTTTATTTTTTATGCTTATCGCCATGGAAAATTAAGCCAACTAATCAAAAAACCTTTTTAGTATCGTTATTTCAACAGTCTCTATAAGGCGTGTAAAATAACATCATTTTTAACACAAATAAACCATGTCTTCAAACCCTAGTAAAGAACTTGAAGTTTTTGACAATCCTAATCCCGAGCGTGATTTTGTTATTCAAATTGATATGCCAGAATTTTCTTGTCTATGTCCTAAAACAGGTCAACCAGATTTTGCCACTTTGCATTTGGAATATATTGCGGATCAAGCTTGTGTTGAGCTTAAATCATTAAAAATGTATATTTGGTCATTTCGTGACGAAGGTGCTTTTCATGAGGCAGTCACTAATGAAATTTTAAATGATTTGGTGAAAGCAACTAATCCAAGATTCATGCGCTTAAAAGCTATTTTTAATGTGCGTGGTGGTGTTTATACAACTGTTGTTGCAGAACATCATAAAAATGGGTGGAGTCCCAAGCCGATTGTCGATCTTCAACATATTTCGTAAAAATAAAAATACCACCATCATTCGTCAGTCTGTTGATTTTGATCAAAGACTGCTTGATAGAGATGCAATTAAAGTGGTTCAAACCATTACCAAAGCTGGCTTTGAAGTTTATCTAGTTGGCGGCTGTGTACGTGATTTATTATTAGGCCTTAAGCCAAAAGATTTTGATATTGCTACCAATGCCAAACCAGAGCAAGTGAATAAGCTATTTAAGCGCTCTCGTTTAATTGGTAGGCGTTTTCGCTTAGTGCATGTAATGTTTTCAGCTAGAAAGTTTTTAGAGGTGGCAACGTTTAGATCTGGCCAAGTTAAAACTGCTAAAAGTGGTGTAATTGTGCGTGACAACTGCTATGGAAAAATAGAAGAAGATGTGGTTCGTCGTGATTTTAGAGTTAACGCACTATATTATGATATCAATACAAAAGAGGTGATTGATTATATCGGTGGCCTGCAAGATATTGAATCTCAGACTATTCATATCATTGGAGAGCCAATGGTGCGTTTTGAAGAAGATCCAGTTCGTATGATTAGAGCTGTTAGATTTCAAACAAAGCTTAATTTTCAATTAAGTGATGAAATTAAAGACGCTATTCACCAACAAGCGCTATTGCTTAGCAATATTTCACCTGCTCGCTTATATGAAGAGTGTATTAAATTATTTCACAATGAGTATGGTTTTGCGGTTTTTGAACAGCTAGAAAAATACGACCTGTTAAAGCATTTATTCAGACAAACACATAAAAATGAATTTATTAAGATTGCCCTTAATAACACCTCTAATAGAATTAAGAGAAATAAGCCAGTAACACCTGCTTTTTTGTTTGCGGTGTTTTTGTGGCAAGCTCAAAATGAGCGTTTCGAAGTCATCAAGAAAAAGCAGAAAAATACTTATTTAGCTATGAGTCAGGCCTCTGAGGAAGTGATTATTAATCAAATTAAGCAAGTCTCACTACCAAGATGGTTGACAGAACGCATTAAAGACACGTGGATGATGCAAAACCGTCTTGAGAAAATGGATCCTAAAAAAGTTGAAGATATTTTATTAGGTAAGGGTTTTCGAATGGCTTATGACTTCTTAGTGCTGCGTTCACAAAGCATTAACCCTGAGCTTAAATCTATTGCTGACTTCTGGACTAAAGCACAGAAATAATGCGTTCAGTCTTAATCACAGGCTGTTCTAGCGGGATTGGGCTTTGCCTTGCTCTGGGTTTAAAAAAATCTGGATATCGAGTTTTTGCAACGGCTAGAAAATCCAATGATGTGGAAAAACTTAAGCAATTAGGGTTTGAATCTCACCAGCTAGATCTTACCTCGTCTGAATCTATTAAGCTTGCTATGAGTGAGATTTACTCACAAACAGATACTTTGTATGGATTGATTCATAATGGTGCATATGGACAAGTTGGCGCCTTAGAGGATATATCTAGAGAGGTGCTTGAGGCTCAATTTCAGGCAAATGTTTTTGGCTGGCATGAATTAACCAATTTAGTCTTACCAGTAATGAGAAAAAATAATTCTGGAAGAGTTATCTACTTAAGCTCAGTACTGGGCTTTGTGGCAATGCCTTTTAGAGGGCCGTATAATGCTTCAAAATTTGCAATAGAGGGTCTTGTAGATACCTTAAGGCTTGAACTTATTAATACCAACATACAATTGTCTCTTATTCAGCCAGGCCCTATTGATTCACAGTTTAGAGCGAATGCTTATCTGGCATTTAAAGATAATGTTAATATGGATAACAGTACTTATCAAGCAAATTATCAAAGCATGATTGAACGATTAAAATCAAGTAAGTTGGCCACTTACACACTAGCACCTGAATCTATTCTTAGCTGTGCACTGCATGCCTTAGAAGCGCCTAAGGCAAAAATTCACTACCGAGTGACTTTTCCAACTAAATTATTCGCCTTATTGAAAAGAATATTGCCCAGTCGAATATTGGATAAAATACTCTCTAAAGCAGGCGGCGGAGGCAAGCGATAAATTATGACTAAAAAATTCGATTTTAATAAAGGTTTGACTGAATTAGAGGGTATCGTGAAAACCATGGAGTCTGGTGATTTAAGTTTAGAGGATTCCTTAGCTTATTTTTCTAAAGGTGTTGAACTAACTAAATCTTGCCAATCAGCACTTAACGATGCTAGTCAAAAAATTTCAAAACTCACCGAGCAAGATGGGTTTGTTAATGAAGTTCCACTGAATGATTCGTAACTAATTTATATGGAATTTGACCATTATGTCACTAGAGTTAATACAAGACTTGATCAGTATTTAACCACTCAAGGCCAACTAACTGAAGCAATGCGATATAGTGTTCTAGCAGGAGGTAAGCGCTTTAGACCCATACTTTCTTATTGTGTAGCTGATATGTTTGGCGCTAACTTAGATTGGGTGGATTCTAGTAGTTGTGCGGTGGAATTTATTCATGCATATTCACTCATCCATGATGATCTTCCGGCAATGGATGATGATGATATTCGCCATAACCAGCCATCTTGTCATAAACGCTTTGATGAAGCTCAGGCAATTTTAGCTGGTGATGGACTTCAAGCGCTTGCTTTTGAAGTGTTGGTAAATGATCCTTTATTGGATAATCAAGTAAAAATAGACTTATTGTCATCTCTTACACATGCCGCTTTTGAGATGGCTGAAGGACAAGCAATTGACTTATCAATTGTTGACCAAACCGTTAGTATTGACCTGCTTGAAAGGATGCATCGTAAAAAAACTGGGGAATTACTCAGTTGTGCAGTTGACCTAGGTGCGATAGTTGCCCAGTGCAGTGAGCAAGATCGCACCACCTTGAAAATATTCTCTCAAGCAATTGGTCTGGCTTATCAAATACAAGATGACGTATTGGATGTGGAAGCACCTGTTGGAATATTGGGTAAGCAGCAGCATTCAGACAGTGAAAAAAATAAACCAACTTATCCTGCTATTATTGGATTACAAGAATCCAAAGATGCTTACCAAACATTGTATTTACAAGCTAATGATTGTTTGAGTGATTTGAGTATGGATGCTCAGGTGTTACAGCGACTTATTAAAAAATTACAAACTAGAGAGTTTTAGAATTTTACTAAAACACTACCCCAGCTAAAGCCGCCGCCAATTCCTTCCATTAAAAGATTGTCACCTTTTTTAATCCTGCCATCTCTCACGGCCACGTCAAGAGCCAACGGAATGGATGCAGCAGAAGTATTACCGTGATTTTCCAAAGTGACAATTACCTTGCTCATTGGTGTTTTAATACGCTTAGCGACACTTGATATGATGCGAATATTAGCCTGATGAGGTACCATCCAGTCAAGCTCTTCTGGCGTCATCCCTACTGCATTTAACGTCTCTTCAGCTAGTTCAGATAAACGGTTGACTGCAATTTTATAAACTTCATTGCCCGCCATTTCAATAAAACCAGTTTCGTTAATAAAGTTGTTATTAACGTGTAAAGATGATAAGTAGTCACCATCACTGAATAATTTAGAATGTAGGATTCCTGTTTCTTCACTACCACTTAGAACGACAGCGCCAGCACCATCACCAAAAAGAATAGCTGTTGAGCGATCATTCCAATCAACAATTCTTGACATGGTTTCACTACCCACTACTAAAACATTCTTAGCGGCGCCAGTTTTAATATATTGCTCTGCTGTTGTTAGTGCAAAAATAAAGCCAGAGCAAACAGATTGCAAGTCAAAAGCAGGGCATGAAGCACCAATGGCTTTTTGTAGCATAGTTGCAGTTGCTGGAAAAATCTTATCAGGTGTCGTTGTAGCAAGGATGATTAAATCAAGTTCAGAGGCATCTATGCCAGCCATTTCTAAAGCTTTTTTCGAAGCGTTCTCGGCTAAATCACAAGTACTTTCATCGGTAACAATATGACGTTGCTTAATACCTGTGCGCGTGACAATCCATTCGTCAGTTGTATCGATAGTCTTAGATAGTTCATCATTAGTAACGATGGTTGGTGGCAGGTAACTTCCTGTACCTATAATTCGAGCAAATTTATTCATTTTTTTCTAATTCTATTGATACTTGAGAAGATATCTTGTCAATAATTTTAGCATTAACTTCGGTGTACGCCTCAGAGATTGCCATAAAGAATGAGTTACTGTCGGCACCACCATGACTTTTAACCACAATACCACGTAAGCCTAATAAGCTAGCACCATTGTACTTTCCAGGATCTAGACTAGATTTAAAATCTTTAAGGACTGGAGTGGCAATTAGTGCGACAATTTTAGTTAGCCAGTTGCGCGTAAAAGCGCGCTTTAAATAGTGACTCATCATACTAGCAACACCTTCGCTAGCTTTAAGTGCGATATTACCTTCAAAGCCATCACACACAACTAAATCTACTGTGCCTTTATAAATATCATCGCCTTCAACAAAGCCGTGATAGTTTAGATTTGAGGCTTTGAGTAGCTCAGAGGTTTTTTTAATCTTGTCATTGCCTTTCATCTCCTCTTCACCAATATTTAAAAGACCAACAGTTGGCTTGGAAATGCCTTCGGTTTGTTCGACGGCAATCGAACCCATAGTGGCAAATTCGAGTAGTGCTTGTGGACTAGAGTCAACATTTGCACCTAAATCTAGCATATGCGTATGACCTGTCATCGTCGGCATACGCCCCATGATGGCAGGTCTGTCAATACCTTTGATGGTTTTAAGTACAAAGCGAGAGATCGCCATGAGGGCGCCAGTGTTGCCCGCGCTAACGCAAGCATCTACTGTATTTGAGTCAACTAGATTGATAGCAACACGCATCGAAGAATCCTTCTTCTTGCGAAGCGCGATAGCAGGAGATTCATTCATTAATACTACTTCTGTAGCATGAACAATTTGAATTCTAGAAGTTGTTGCTTTAGAAGGGGAGTGCTTTTCAATTTCAGCTTCAATACTTGATTGATCACCTACAAAAGTTAATTGTAGGTCTTGAAATTCACCCAGAGCTTTAATACCCGCTTCAATTGTAACAGGAATACCATGATCTCCCCCTGAGGCATCAATTGATACCTTGATAGTCATGGAGTTACTAGGCTTCTACTTCTTGAACGTCTGTTGTGTTGATTACCTTTTTACCACGGTAGTAACCATCTGCAGTAATGTGGTGACGTAAGTGAGTTTCACCAGTTTCTTGATCTTCTGATAATGCAGGACTTGTTAATGCATTATGTGAACGACGCATACCTCTTTTTGAAGGGGTTTTTCTACTTTTTTGTACAGCCATCTTTTATTCCTTGTTTGAGTTTTTTAATTGTTCTAACACTGCAAAAGGGTTTTTACGCTTTTGCTTTATTACTGGGCTTTCATCCTTATACGATTGGCATTCATGTGAATGCATCGGTATCATAGGAACGGATATTAGCACCTCATCCGTTATAAATTCTATTGTTGAAAATTCTTCACTTGCATTCAGAATTGTCTCGAAGCCTGGATCTAAATCTTCAGCTTGGTTTTCATGAATAATAAAAGCCAATTTGAAGGCTGGATTTAGATGAAGCTTAACTTCTTTTAAGCAGCGCTGACAATCAAGTGCCACATCTAATTTCACATTACCTTCAATACAAGGAATTTTGTTGTTCTCAATATAAAAATTCAATTTAACTTCAACCGGATCATCGACATTAGAAACAATGTCTTTAATTCTTGGAAAGTCTTTCACTGTATAAGTCTGTGAAAAAATCAATCCTTTTTTAGCAAAGCTTAAAAGTTTTATATTGGTCGGTATTCCCTGCATCTTTTATTATCAAAAAAATAACCAGACAATTTTACCAAAAATAGCTGACTAAATGAATTTTTATATGAAATTAATCTTATCTATAATTAGTTAATTTAAATGGGTCATAATGAAGCAATTATTATTAGTATTTATTTTATTAATAAGTACATCTATTGGCGCCTATACGCAAAGTAATTTTATAGATCAATTGCTAATTAGTCACGAATTTTTTGAAAAGGAAATGATCAATCTTAAGATTAAAAAACTAGAGATGGATGGCGATCAAGCAAATTACGGGAATTGGTCATGGGATGTAGGCGCTCAGATTGGACGTATTCATAAAGATAAGCAAAAGTATGACTACATTTCAAGCACTGACTATGCGAGAGAAACAAGCCAAGATGTACGAAAGATTTCATCAGATTTATCTAAGAAATTTTTCACAAATGGATCTGAATTAAACCTATCTTTTGATCGATATTTACCGGTTAAAGATGAACAAATGTATGATAAAAATGGTTATCAAAAAGACCAAAATACGACTGAATATTTGAATGATGCGAGTATTAGCTGGACAGTGCCGCTACTTAAAAATAAAGATGGCGTAGTTGATCAAAGAACCTATGATTTATCAGTACTTGATTATAAAGATGAAAAGCTGCTTTTAGCTGAGACTCAAGAAGATTTTATAGAAGATAAAGTGTTTGAATTTATCGACTGGGTAGGCTTTAAGTGGCAAATAGATGCTATCAATAAAGCCATTAATAAATTACAAAATATACGAAAAAAAATTACAAAAAATAAATCAAGAGATATTAAGGTGTTGACAAGATTTATCGATAAGAAAAAACGCCTATTATTAAGCTTGAAATCAAAATTAAAGGCACAATCAGGCCTGTTGTCAGCCTCAGTTAAATCGATAGATCTAACTAAAGATCTGCCAACATTGCCTTCTATTTTTCATGTTGATTTAATTAATAATGTGAAGCGTTATTGTCAAGCTAATATTAGAGACCTTCAGCGAATTGATCTTGAGCTGCAAAAAAATAGTAGAACCATCAAAACGTATAAAAATTCACAATTAGCTGACTTTGATTTTACAATTAGCGCCTCTAAAAACGACAATAAAGGAAATTACACCAGTTACTCAAAGTCTAGTGAAACGATTGTTGAGACTAAGCTAGTGTTCTCGTATCCTTTGAGTGGTGATATCTCTAATCAAGTTTATCTGGATAAGTATCGATTTAAGCAGAGGCAAATCGAGCTTAAATATGAGAGTAAATTAAAAGATGTTATCTCTGCTATTAAAAAGTTAAAAACTGATATTAAACAAGGTTTAATTCAACTTAAGCTCACTCAAAGACAAATTAAACAGCACAAGATTGATAACGAGTTAGATCTATATTTTTCAGGACAGGGCGATGTTAGGTTTGCTATTATTGAGCAAGACGATTATCAAGAACTACAATTAGAAAAAATTGAAATTTTGATTAATTTATATAAAAATAAACTCAAGTACAACAGTTTGTTAGATCGCCTACTGCCTTATTAGTGCATCTAATAAGTTTTTTGCATCTCTAGTGTCCAATCTCGCACTTCTTTGGTTAGCGCTGAGGCGTTCTTACCAGTTGATTTAATAGGCTTTCCAATAACCAATGTTATGGTGCCTGGCTGTTTAACAAAGCTGCCTTTTGGCCAAAGTTTACCCGCATTATGATAAACCGGCACAACGTCACAATTGGTTTTTTTAGCAATGGCAACACCACCATTTTGATATTCACCCAATTTTTCATACGGTTGGCGCGTACCTTCAGGAAATACAACCACAAAGATGCCTTCTTTAATTCTAGCAGCGCCTTGTTTCATAACCTTTTTGATGGCTTTAAGTTTCTCGCCACGGTTGATAATAATTGGCTTTAATAGCATTAAACCCCAGCCAAAAATTGGGATCCATTGAAGTTCTTGTTTAAGTACCCAGGTTTGGTGTGGGAAGATTGTTTGTAGGGCGAGTGTTTCCCAGGTTGACTGATGATTGGAGACAATAACACTGGCCTGACTGGGAATATTCTCTTTACCAATAACGTTAAGCTTTATATTAAGTGTCACCCTTAGCCACCACATGCAAAATAACGCCCATTTTGACAATATTCCATAGCGAGCTTTCACCGGTAAAAAGAACAAAGACAGTGACAAGGCTACTAAAAAACTAAGCACCAAGGTTGAACCTAAAAAATACAGTAATGATCTTAAAAACAGCATGAGAGGAGGCAAGTGTAAACGTTATAATTTGTAGAGTTAAATTTTAACGGTTTTATATGGATATTAATACCATTCTTTTTGATTTAGACGGTACGCTCATCGATACCGCGCCAGACTTGGCTTATGCGCTAAATACCTTACTTGAAGAGGCTGGTCTAGAGGCTAAGACTTTTGAGAAAATTAAGCCTTTAGTTGCATTTGGCGGCAAGGCGCTTATTAAATTTGGCTTTAATTGTGATGAAGAGCATCCAGAATTTTCCAAGCGTCATCAAAAACTGCTTGAGATTTATACTAACAATATTGATCTAAATTCAAAACCTTTTGAGGGTGTCAGTGCACTCATAAAAACCCTTAAAGAGCGGCAAATAAACTGGGGGATTGTCACCAATAAGCCCGAGTATTTAACTCATTTATTATTGCAAAAATTAAATATTAATGTAGATGTGGTGGTTTGCGGGGACACCTTAGAGTTTAGTAAGCCTCATCCTGCGCCCTTGTTATATGCATGTGCACAATTTTCTGTTGATCCAAAGCGCTGTATCTTTGTTGGTGATGATAAAAATGACATGCTAGCAGGTAGTAATGCTGGGATTAAAACGGTGGCAGTGACTTATGGTTACGGCAACGTTGAACAAAATTGGAATTATGATTATAAAATTAATCATGTACAAGAATTATTGGAGTTAATTTAATGGATATATTGAGTTTAGTATTAGGTTTATTGGTAGGTGGAATTGCCATATATGTTTACCTAAATAAGCAATTACAAACCTTAAGCAAAGAAAAAATTCATCTGGAAGTGAGCCTTGATGAGAAGATTAAATCTTATGAAAATCAGATTGATATGATCAATATTGCCAGAGAGCAAATGAGTAAAGATTTTAAAGAAGTTGCCAGTCATATTTTAGAAAAAGATCGCCATGATTTAAGTGTTAGAAATTCTGAATTACTCACACCTTTGCAAGCTCAGTTAAAAGAATTTCGAGACAAAATTGAAGTTATTACAACTGAACAAATCAAAGAGCGTGCAACGCTTTCAGCGCAAATTGATAATCTTAAAAAAACCAGTATTGAAGCCCAAGAAACTACCCAAAATCTTACGAATGCATTGACTTATGACAATAAGCGGCAAGGTGATTGGGGAGAGATGATTTTAAGCTCTATTTTGTCTAGCTCTGGCCTAAGAGAAGGGCATGAATTTGACACACAAAAGCAGCTTAAAAATGAGCAAGGTGAATCTTTTAAGCCAGATGTAATTTTACATTTGCCTGATGAAAAAGATATTATTATTGATTCTAAGGTTTCCTTAAAGGCTTACAAAGACTACATTGCTGATCAAACTAATGCAGCACTACTAAAATCACATGTCAGTTCAGTTGAAGCACATATTAATGGTATTAGTATCAAAGAGTATGAAAATTTAGAAGGCGTATTAACCCTTGATTTTATTTTTGTCTTTATTCCTATTGAGTCAGCTTTATTGGTCGCACTTGATCAAAAGCCTGATTTATTCACCCTTGCATTGAAAAAGAACATAGTCTTGGTCTCCCCATCAACCTTAATGATGAGCTTAAAAACGGTGCATCATATTTGGCAAACCGAACGACAAAACCAGAACTCTGAAGAAATTGCACGCCAAGCAGGCGCCATGTATGACAAACTATTTGGCTTCATGAAATCCATGGATGAGATTGAAAAGAGCCTAGATAAAGCACAAAAAAGCTACAGAGATGCCCGTGGTAAGCTTTCTGATGGCAAAGGTAATTTAATTGGTCGTGCTGAAAAATTAAAAGAACTCGGCGTGCAAAGTAAAAAGGAGCTAGATTAATGGAAATTTCAACCAATTACTCAGTCACTAAAGATGAGTTAAAAGGCAAAGTAATTTTGATCACAGGCGCTAACCGTGGTTTTGGCAAGGCAATGACACTTGATTTAGCCAAAGCAGGTGCTACTGTTATTATGTTGGGTCGTGACTTAGGTTCACTTGAAACGGCTTATGATGAGGTTGTAGATAGTGGATTTGCAGAACCCATTTTGTATCCATTAGATCTTGAAGGTGCAACCCCTGAACACTACGAACAATTGCAAAGAGACATCTTGGAGAACTTTGGTCAGCTTGATGGTTTAATTCATAACGCCAGTATTATTGGTACCATGATGCCTATTGAGCAATACGATCTTAAGCTTTGGTATTCGACCATGCAAATTAATGTGAATGCTCCTTTTATGCTGACGCAATTTTTAATTCCTGCACTGAGTAAGTCTAAAGATGCACGAATTTTGTTTTTATCGTCGTCAGTAGGGCGCACAGCAAAAGCCTATTGGGGTGCTTATGGGGTGAGTAAATTTGCCATTGAGGGCTTGAGTAAAACGCTATCAGAAGAGCTTGAAAAAACATCTATTAAGGTTAATTCTCTTGATCCAAAACGCATGCGTACTAAAATGCGTCAAATGGCTTATCCAGCTGAAAATGTTGAAAAAAATCCAACACCAGAGAGTGTTTCTCCAGCGATTGTTTATTTAATGAGTGAGCAAACTAAATCACTCAATGGCGAGCAGTTGACGCTAGAAATTTAGCGCTGTAAGTCGTCTGTTAGATGTGGATGAATGGTTTTTAAAAGTGCTTTAAAAACTTTTTCATTGCCCGCAACTACGTTGCCCGTTTCTAAGAACTTGTCACGACCAGAAAAATCACCAATATAGCCACCCGCTTCTTTAACTAAAAGAGCGCCTGCTGCTATGTCCCAGATATTGAGCTCAATTTCCCAAAATCCGTCTAATCGACCAGCAGCTAAATAAGCTAAATCAAGCGCTGCAGATCCAGCACGGCGAATGCCAGAAACCTGAGGATGGACAGCTTTAAACATGCCAAGATAAGCATCTAAATGGTGTGGCACTTTAAATGGAAACCCTGTGCCGATCAACGTATTTTCAAAGCCATTAGTATTAGTGACACGAATTCTTTGTTCATTTAAATAAGCGCCATCACCTTTAGAGGCAGTAAACAACTCCTCTTTAAAAGGGTCGTAAACTACCGCGTGCGTTGCTTCATTGTTAACATATAGCGCGATTGATACTGAGTATTGAGGAAAACCATGAAGATAGTTTGTGGTGCCATCAAGTGGATCGATAATCCATTGAAAACGAGAGTCGCCTAAAATTTCACCATTTTCTTCACCCAAAATTGAATGATCAGGAAAGGCATATTTCAACTCGTTTATAATAGCATCTTCAGCGGCTTTATCCACTTCAGAGACAAAGTCGTTTGTTGCTTTATTTTCAATCGTTAGCAAATCAATTTGATTGTGATATCTTAGAATGATGTCACCCGCTTTTCGAGCAGCTTTAACGGCAATATTAAGCGTAGGATGCATAATTAATAGACAAATGAAAAAAGAAATGAATTATACCTTTGATAACGTTCGTGTGGTTATGGTTAATACCACTGAGCCTGGTAATATTGGTGCGGCGGCTAGAGCGATGAAAAACATGAATCTCTCAAAGCTGTATTTGGTCAATCCCAGAGGTTATCCATCAGCTGTAGCAACAGCACGTGCTAGTGGTGCGGATGATGTATTGTCTAGTGCTGTGGTGTGTGAGACGCTTGAAGAGGCTTTAATCGGAACACAGCTAGTGATTGGCGCAAGTGCACGTCAGCGCAATATCAAATGGAAGCAAATGGATGTGGTGGGTGCTTGCGAGCAAATTAAGAAAACCACGGGTGTTGAAGGTCAAGAAGTGGCGGTAGTATTCGGTACAGAAAATTTTGGTCTCACCAATGAAGAGTTGGATTTGTGCCAAATTTTGATGACAATTCCGGGTAATCCTAATTATTTCTCTTTAAATATAGCCGCTGCGATCCAAGTCTTTGCTTATCAAAATTACGTCTATAACACCACCACAGAATTTGAAAAAAGTAGTAATAAATATGCCAGTTTTGATGAATTAGAGGGTTTTTACGCACATTTAGCCCAAGTGCTTGAGCATATTGAGTATTTTGAAGATAAACGCCCTAAAGAGCTTCTAATGCGTCGTATGCGCCGGTTTTTTGGACGTGCAGATCCTGAAAAAGAAGAAGTTGCGATTTTTAGAGGGATTTTAAGAAATATTCAGCCTTTTAAAAAAGATTAAAAATTTAGGAAATTATGCGAATCGCACTTTTTGCGCGATTTTTTTCGTCTAAATGATATTGATAGGGCTTGTTTTATGGGATTTACTAGGTAAAGATAGTCAAACTTGCCTATAAAAGGCTTTAATTTGGTAAAAAATCGGAAGAAACAAGTGTTTAACTCAATTATTCGTTAGATTTAAGTAAATTTCCGCTTTCCTTTTTTTGCCCATTAAAAATTTAGCAAATTTTTCAAATGCGTATTTTTTAGTATTAATCAATATATGATTTTCTGAGTAACCTAGCAAGTAAACTATTCAGCTTAGCTAAAGTGATTATGTGAATCATGTTAGGTGAATAATGAGAATAAATTATGCCAAAATTTTTCAAAAATACAGAATTATGCAAAATAAGAACAGTTACTGCTTTTGTAGTGTTAAGTGAAGATCGAAAAAACTGGGAGGGTCAAATAAAAGAGGCTTCATTTTTTTTGTAAAAATTTAACGTCAATTTTCCAAAAGAATGGCTATACAGTTCAGACGAATAGAATTGTAACCAATCCTTTTGGCGAGTATTTGAATACAGATAGCTTAGAAACGGCAAGAGCAGATTTGAGTTATCTTAGTAATATTATTCTAAATTTAGATGCTTCTGATATGCGTATTAGATTTGCGATTGGCGAAGCTCGAACTGCACATGAAATATCACTCATTCCAGATTTAATAAAAGAGTTCGGCGATTTGTGCAATGTCTGTGTTAATGTGGATATTGATGATAATGAAATCCTCGATAATGAATTAATTATCAACTCTGCCAAGGCTGTACGCAGAATCAGTGAAATAACGCCACGAGGAGAGGGTAATTTTAATTTCACTGTTAATTTTAACTGCGATCCATTGATTCCTTATTTCCCTGCAAGTTATCATAAAAAGAAATTAGGAAATTGTTTTGTTATTGGATTAGAGACGCCTGATCTACTTGTTAAAGTGCTTTCTGAGTCGAATAAGAATACAAAGATGGTTAGTCATAATGAGCGCTTTAATTGTTATTATGAAACAATGAGGGAAGCACTTCAATTTCACATCTCAGTTATTAACAAGATTATCAAACAGATAGATACAGGTGATAATTTTTCATTTTCTGGCTTTGATAGTTCGCCAGCTCCCTCAAAAGACTGCGAAAGTATGGCTACAGTTTATGAACAAATGGGGGTTGAGTATTTTGGCGCATCTGGAACAGTTGAAGCCTCCTCTTTATTAACCAAAGTATTTAAGTCAATACAAGGTGTCGATTTAGTCGGATTTTCAGGTTTGATGCTAGCGTTAACTGAAGATACTGGACTTGCTGCTGGTACGTTCAAAGCTAATTATGATATTCACTCATTATTAACTTATAGTTCAGTTTGCGGAATAGGTTTGGATACTGTACCCATTCCAGGTGATACGTCAATTGAAAAAATTAGTGCACTTATGAGGGATACTGGAACAATGGCATTTCGTTTAAATAAGCCACTAACTGTTCGATTGTTCCCAGTGCCTGGACTGCATGCTGGAGATTTAACCTCCTTCGAAAGTGATGATTTGTGTAATTGTACTGTATTAGCTGTACCTTAGGCTGTGTGCGATAGTTTTTATTAGACGTAAAAAAGCCCGAATAATCGGGCTTTTTTAATCAAACAAATCAGTTGGGTTACTTAATCAGTTTATTCATACGCTTAACAAACTCAGCCGGGTCTTTAAGCTGTCCGCCTTCTGATAAAACCGCCTGATCAAACAAAATATTCACCAAATCTTCATCAACCTTGGTTTTTAGTTTTTTGACTAAAGGATGAGTTGGGTTGATTTCAAGAATAGGCTTGGTCTCTGGCACGTCTTGACCTAATGATGCCATAATTCTTTCCATATTGCCGCCCATTTCATTTTCATCAGCTACTAAACAAGAGGGGGACTCGCTAAGGCGATTAGAAATCTTGACTTCTTTAACTTTATTTTCAAGAATCTTTTGCATTTCTTCTAAGGTCTTTTTAAAACCTTTAGCAGTTTTTTCTTTTTCTTTCTTTTCTTCTGTAGAGTCTAAATCTTGTAAATCACCTTTGGCAACAGACTTAAGAGTTTTTCCTTCAAATTCAGTAAAGTTACTAACCATCCATTCGTCAACACGGTCAGATAATAGTAAGACTTCAATGTCTTTTTCTTTGAAGATTTCTAAATGTGGAGAGCCTTTAGCTGCGCCAAAAGTTTCCGCTGTTACGTAGTAGATGTCTTTTTGTTCGGCATCCATACGCGCAATGTAATCAGCCAAAGATACAGTTTGATCTTCACTATCACCTTTGGTAGTAGCAAAGCGTAATAAGCTTGCAATTTTGTCTTTGTTAGCCGGATCTTCAACGACACCTTCTTTCATTACCATGCCAAACTCTTTCCAAAAAGCAGTATATTTTTCTGGCTTATTTTTAGCCATTTTTTCAAGCTCTTTAAGGATTCTGCTAACCGAAGCTTTACGAATGGTATCAACCACTTTATTGCCTTGTAGGATCTCACGAGAAACATTTAACGATAAATCAGCTGTATCAATAACACCTTTAATAAAGCGTAAGTACATTGGCATTAATGCTTCATTGTCTTCCATGATGAAAACGCGTTTAGCATATAACTTAATACCACCTTTGCGTTTTGGCTCCCACATATCAAAAGGTGCTTTTGATGGGATAAATAATAATGAGGTGTAGTCTAGCTTACCTTCAACTCGGTTGTGAAGTTGTGCAAGTGGTGCAGCGAAATCATAAGTCAATGACTTATAAAATTCATCGTAATCTTCTTGTTTAAGGCTGCGTTTGTCTTGTGTCCAAAATGCATTGGCCTTGTTGACCATTTCATATTCAATGGCGTCAGAGTCTTCTTCAGCTGGTTTGATCATCATGATAGGTACTGTAATATGATCAGAGTACTTAGAGATAATACCGCGCAAACGATAAGCATCTAAAAATTCTTTTTCTTCTTTTTTAATGTGTAATGTGATTTTGGTACCAAAGTCTTCTACTGCTGCAGTTTCTAATGAATACTCACCTTCACCTTTAGAGGTCCAAATAGTGCCGTTTGATTTATCATCACCAGCTTTTCTAGTAGTTAAAACAACCTCATCTGCCACAATAAATGCAGCGTAAAAACCCACACCAAATTGGCCGATTAGGTTTGAATTTTCAGCTTGCTTTTCATCTAGACTTTCTAGGAATTTTTTAGTGCCTGAGTTGGCAATAGTGCCAATATTTTCCATGACCTCAGTTTCTGTCATACCAATACCGTTGTCAGTAATTGTAATAGTGCCTGCATCTTTGTCTACATCAATGTGAACCTGAAGAACTTCTTTGCCTTCAACCAAAGCATCGTTTGATAAAGATTCGAATTTAAGCTTGTCAACCGCATCTGAGGCGTTTGATACCAGCTCTCGTAAGAATATTTCCTTGTTGGAGTACAAAGAGTGAATCATTAAGTGTAGGAGTTGAGAAACCTCTGTTTGGAACGAGTGCGTCTGTTTAGTAGTCATTTGCTGGTAGCCTTTATTATTATGCGTAAAATGTATTGATATGGTCAAGCTAGCAAAATTCAAGTGAAAAAGCAAATAATAGATTTTATTTTGTATTTAAAAGTAGAGCGACATTACGCGCTTAATACTCAAAAGGCGTATGAACGCGATTTAAATCAATTACTTAATTTTTTAAAAACTCAAGATGTGTCAAGCTGGGCAGCGCTTAATACGCAAACACTTAATTTGTTTATTATGCAGTTGCGCCATAAAAATATCTCAGCTAGAAGTATTCGTCGCTATTTATCTTCTATTAAAGGCATGTTGACTTATTTAGTTAATCAAGATCAATTGAAGGCCAACTGCGCGACCCAACTACGTACGCCAAAAATTTCGCAAACCTTGCCAGGCATATTAAATTACGAGCAAGTATTGCAAATATTAAAGACAAAAAGAACCTCTCGATTTGAGAGCCGAGATGTGGCAATTATTGAGACTATTTATTCTTGTGGTTTGCGAGTTTCTGAATTGGCCGGTTTAAATGTAGTAGATGTGGATATATCCCAAGGATTTTTAACCGTTTTAGGTAAGGGCGGTAAAACCAGGCACACGCCATTGGGCGGTTCAGCACAAGAGGCAATTATTAAGCATTTAGAAACACATCATTCAAACGCACTTTTTGTGAATAAAAATGGCGACAGGATTGGTGTGAGATCAATACAAAACATGATTAAAAAACGAGCATTGGATTCTGGCATTAAAATTAACGTTTATCCGCACATGTTACGCCATGCAGCGGCAACACACTTTTTGCAATCAAGTCATGATCTGCGCTCTACGCAAGAGTTTCTTGGTCATGCTAGTATTAAATCTACCCAAGTGTATACACATCTAGATTTTTTAGAATTATCCCAGGTCTATGACCGCTGCCACCCAAGGGCTAAAAAGTCATGAACATTAAAACTAGAATAGCAGTTAACGTTTTAAATGATGGTGGGATTATTAGCATACCAACTGACACCATCCAAGGGTTGAGTTGCCTACCCAGATTTGATGCATCTTTGCAAAAATTGGTCGACCTTAAGAAACGCTCTGCTGAAAAGGGGTTAATCTTACTGGCCAGTGATCCGGTTTATTTTCAAGATTATGTTGAGGATATATCTCTACTCACTCAATTAACCAGTACGATTAAAGACCCGATTACCTACTTATTAAAAGCAAGTGATACTGCGCCTCAAATTTTACTAGGTGGGCATGATACAATCGCCATTAGACTTACCACTAATCCATTAATCATGGATATATGTAAGTACACCCAGAGTGCTTTGGTTTCAACCAGTGCCAATATTTCTGGCTTAAAAACGGCCAAAACCACACTGGAATTACGCATATATTTTAAAGATCAATTAGACTATATAATAGCGCCCAATAAAGCTGAGAATAGCCCTTCAAGTATTATCAATTTACAGACTGGAGAAAGATTGAGATGATCGACCAGATTAAGCAATATTTATTATCATTACAAGCAGATATTTGTACCCAGCTAGAACAAGTCGATGGCCAGGCAACTTTCATTAAAGATGAATGGGAAAAGCCAAATGGCGCTGGTAATGGGCTAACGCGAGTATTAACAAAAGGTAGTGCTTTTGAGCAAGCAGGGGTTAACTTCTCCATTGTTCATGGTGATAATATGCCTGCATCCGCAACTGCACTTAGACCGGAACTAGCAGGGCGCAGTTTTACTGCGTTAGGCGTGTCATTGGTGATACATCCTAATAATCCTTATGCGCCAACTTCACATGCTAACGTGCGCTTTTTTATTGCTGAAAAAGACGGCGAAGATCCGATTTGGTGGTTTGGTGGCGGCTTTGATTTAACCCCTTATTATGGGTTTGATGAAGACGCAGTTTTTTGGCATCAAACTGCTAAAAATGCTTGTGATCCTTTTGGTAAAGAAGTGTATCCAAAATACAAAAAATGGTGTGATGATTATTTCTATATGAAGCATCGTGATGAACAGCGTGGGATTGGTGGTTTATTTTTTGATGATTTAAACGAAGGTGGTTTTGATCAATGTTTTGCTTTTGTACGTAGCGTGGGTGATAGCTATATTAAAGCCTATAGACCCATTATTGAAAAACGTAAAGATACGCCGTTTACAGACCATGAACGTCAGTTTCAACTCTATCGTCGAGGACGCTATGTTGAATTTAATTTGGTTTATGACCGAGGCACTTTATTTGGCTTGCAAACAGGTGGAAGAACGGAGTCAATTTTGATGTCTTTACCACCTTTAGTACGCTGGGAGTATCAATATGAGCCTGAGCCAAATTCACCTGAAGCTCAGCTTTATGTGAAATTTTTAAAGCCATACGACTGGATTAATAACGCCAAAGGGAGCGCTTAACAAAATGAAAACGCAAATTGATGTAAAAAGATTATTGTGCCCAATGCCGGTTATTCGTCTAGGTGAAATGATTGAAAAAGTAGCTGTTGGCGACACCATTGAAATGCTGGCAACTGACCCAGGCGTACTTCATGATATCCCCGCTTGGTGTAATGTTCATGGACATAAAGTGTTAGAAATTCAAGAAAAAGATAGTGAGTTTATTCTTCTAGTTGAGAAAATAGGGTAGAATAATTCGCTGTTTTTGCTATAAAAAATAGTTAAATACACAAAAAATTATACTTGTAACGGCGCAAGTTGCTTGACAAAGAATGTCAGTTAATAAAAATTGTTAAACTCAAGGAGAAAACATGTCTGTACAAGATGTAATGAAGATGATAGAAGACAACGACGTTAAGTTTGTTGATTTTCGTTTTACCGATACTATAGGTAAAGAGCACCACGTAAGCGTTCCGGCGCACACGATCGATGCTGATAAATTAGAAGAAGGTCAAATGTTTGATGGCTCTTCAATCGCAGGATGGAAGCCAATTAATGAATCTGACATGATTATGAAGCCAGATACGTCTACAGCTATTATGGACCCGTTCACTGAAATATCAACGCTAAATATGACGTGTGATATTATCGAATCGAATGATATGAAAGGCTACGAGAAAGATCCTCGTTCTATTGCAAAGCGTGCTGAAGCTTACCTAGGCGAAACAGGAATTGGTGATACGGCATATTTTGGTAATGAGCCTGAATTCTTTGTATTTGACAGCGTTAAGTGGGACACAGGATTTGGTCTTGGAAAAGCGTTTTACGAAATTCATTCTGAGGAAGCGGACTGGGAGTCTGGTTCTGATCTTGATGGTGGAAACAAAGGGCACCGTCCAAGAATTAAAGGCGGTTACTTTCCAGTTCCTCCAGTAGATTCATTACATGATCTACGTTCGCAAATGTGTTTAGCTATAGAAGAGATGGGTGTTACAACTGAAGTACATCACCATGAAGTTGGTACAGCAGGTCAATGTGAAATTGGTGCGCTATTCAACACGATGGTTAAAAAAGCTGATGAAACACAAATTCTTAAGTACTGTGTTCATAATGTTGCACATTTATATGGCAAAACTGCAACCTTTATGCCTAAGCCAATTGCAGTAGATAATGGCAATGGTATGCATGTTCATCAGTCAATTTTTAAAGATGGTAAAAATACATTTAATGGCGACGAGTACGGACAATTAAGCCAAACAGCTCTTTATTACATTGGTGGTATTATTAAGCATGCTCAAGCTTTGAATGCATTTACTAACTCTTCAACTAACTCTTACAAGCGTCTAGTGCCAGGTTTTGAAGCGCCAGAAATGTTAGCTTACTCAGCTAAAAACCGTTCTGCTGCGATTCGTATTCCTTTTGTATCTAATCCAAAAGGTCGTCGCATTGAAGTTAGATTCCCAGATCCAACAGCCAACCCTTACTTAGCTTTTGCTTCTATGTTAATGGCCGGCCTTGATGGTATTAAGAATAAGATTGATCCAGGCAAACCGGGTGATGAAGACTTATATGAACTATCTGAGAAACAGAAGGCTTTGATTCCTAAAGTTTGTAGTTCTTTAGATCAAGCATTAAATGCACTTGATAAAGATCGTGAATTCTTAAAAGCAGGCGGTGTATTTACTGATAACGTTATTGATTCATTCATCGAATTAAAGATGAAAGAAGTGACAGCGTTACGTGCTTCTCCACATCCTGTTGAGTTTGATATGTACTATAGCTGTTAATTAGTTTAGCGACTTAAGTACTAAAAAAAAAGCCGTGCAATTGCACGGTTTTTTAATGTCCCTAGCAAATTGATTAAGTTAAAATAACACTACTTATTTTTAAAAATAAATTCTCATGACACAATTAAGAAACGATTGGCAAATGGATGAAATCCAAAATCTATTTGATTTGCCATTTAACGATTTACTATTCAAAGCACATACTATTCACAGAGATAATTTCGATCCTAATTATGTGCAAGTGAGTTCTTTGCTTAATATTAAAACAGGCGCTTGTCCAGAGGATTGCTCTTATTGTTCTCAAAGCTCTAAATATGACACAGGGCTTGAACGTGAAAAACTGATGGAAATTGAATTGGTTTTAGAACAAGCACAAACTGCAAAAGACCAGGGTGCTACTCGTTTTTGTATGGGTGCTGCTTGGCGAAATCCAACAGATAAAAGTCTTGATAAGGTTATTCCAATGATTCAAGGTGTCAAAGCCATGGGTATGGAGACTTGTGTGACGCTAGGTATGTTGACCCAAGATCAAGCATTTACATTAAAAGAAGCTGGGCTTGATTATTACAATCACAATCTAGATACATCAAAGGAAAACTATCCTAACGTTATTACCACGCGTAGTTTCCAAGATCGCCTTGATACGCTTGAATCAGTTAAAAATGCTGATATTAATGTTTGTAGTGGTGGCATCTTAGGTTTGGGAGAAGGCCAAACAGACAGAGCCTCTATGTTGAGATCTTTAGCTAATCTTGAGTCTCACCCTGAGAGTGTTCCTATCAATCTATTAGTGCCTATTCCTGGTACGCCATTTGAGAAAATCGAGCCACCTACTGAAAGTGAATTTATTAGGGCAATTGCAGTAGCTCGAATTATGATGCCTAAGTCTGTAGTGCGATTGTCAGCAGGGCGAACAGAAATGGGTGAGGCGATGCAAGCATTGTGTTTCTTTGCAGGCGCTAATTCTATTTTTTACGGGGAGCAACTGCTTACAACAGATAATCCAGATACAGGTAGTGACAAGGCTTTATTTAAAAAGCTAGGCTTAAATATGAGCCATTTAACAAACTAACAATCTATAAAATAAAAATGAAAAAACAACTTTTAATCGTATTAACATTCGTAACTTTATCCTTTAATGCAGCGGCTGAATCTAAAAACTGTACAGTTGGATATGACAACCTTGAGCATTTAGGCAGTTGCTTGGGAGGTGTGGTGGATTCTAGTATTGGCGCTTTATCAAATTTACCTAGTGATGCAAAAAAATGGTCAAATGATCAACATCTAAAGGCAAAGCAAAAACTAGAATCAATTAAGCAGGACATTTGCAATGATAGCAACCCTATCAAAGAGGTTGTGGTTGAGAAGGTGGTTTATGTTGATCGGTTTATCAAAGTACCGGCTAAGGCCCTTGAAAGGCGCTGTATTACTAATAAAAAATCAGATCGATTTGGTAATACCAGTGAGGTGATCACTTGTACCGAATGGAAGTAATACATTAAGTCAAGTCAAACTAAAGCCGCTTTAATGCGGCTTTTTTATGCACTCAGTAATCGATTAGCTATATCTGAAGCTGCGTTAGGTTTGGCAAGCTTGTGCGCATTATCAGACATAAGGCTTAATTTTGAGGTGTCTAAGTTGAGTAGAACTTTTTCAAGCATGGGAAGAGTTAAATCTTTTTGTTCAATTAATATTCCAGCATTATTGTCGGCAAGAATTTTTGCGTTATAAAATTGATGATTGTCAATTGCATGTGGAAGTGGAATTAAAATACTGGGCTTGGCATTCAGCATTAGTTCTGAAACTGTCATTGCACCTGCTCGACATAATACAACATCAGCCCAAGCATAGGCCTTAGCCATATCATCAATAAAAGCTGTCACTTTGGCTGATTTTTGTTGATATTGAGACTGGACATAATTAAAGTGTAGTTTTCCCGTTTGATGCCAGACATTAATAGGAATGTTTAATTGTGTCACTACTTCATTAATTGGTTTTGAGCCAAGACTACCACCAATAATTAATAGGTTTAATTTTTTATTCTTGATATTAGATTTGTTAACTTTAAAAGCAACCGGATTGCCAACAGTAGTAGCTTGAATAGAGGCGTCAAAGGCGCCATCAAATGCTTGAAATGTTTGGGTGGCAAACTTAGAGAGTATTTTGTTTGTGGTGCCAGGAATGGAGTTTTGCTCATGAATAAATAAAGGCACTCTAAAAATCCAAGCAATCATGCCACCAATGCCAGAAGCAAAACCGCCCATACCTAGAGCAGCATCAGGTTTCGTTTTAATAAATACTTTAATAACTTGAAAAGTAGCCAAGGCTAGCAAAAAAGGTGCCTTGATTAAGCTAGTAAGACTCTTACCTCTTAAGCCCACTGCACTCACCGCGTGTAATTTGAAATTATTTTTAGGAACGATGTCATTTTCCATGCCTTTTTTAGAGCCAAGCCACTCAATTTGACAGTGATGTTTTTTGAGTTCACTGGCAATGGCTAAAGCCGGAAATATATGCCCACCAGTTCCACCCGCCATAATGAGAATTCTTTTATCAGACATAATTTTTCTGTTTGGAATATTCACAGCGATTTTCCATATCTATTCTAAGTAGAATGCCAAGAGCAATCAATACAAAAATCATACTAGATCCCCCATAGCTAATCAAAGGTAATGAGAAGCCTTTGGGAGGAATTAAGCCTAGATTCATCGCGATATTAACACTAAACTGCAATGATAGCCAAGTGCAAATACCAAAGCCGACATAAGAGCTGTATTTACGTTTTTGTTTTAGTGCACCTTTGGCAATCTTAAAACCTTTAAGCATAATAAAACCAAAGGTAAAAATGACAAATAGCATACCGATAATACCTGTTTCCTCGCCAATAATAGAAAAAATCATATCGGTATGTGGCTCGGGTAATTTGGTGTATTTTTGAATGCCATTACCCAGTCCAACGCCTGTCCAATCGCCTCTGGCAATGCCGATTAAAGCCTGCTTAGTTTGGTAAACTTTTTCACTATTATTAACCCATAAGTCTGTTTGCCAAAACTGTGTAAGTCTTTGCCAGCGAACACCACCATTTAAGCCGTCAACATAGAGCCAAATGCCAACTATACTAAATAAGCTACTACTAACAAAGGTTAGTTGTGCAAGATAAACACCTGCTGCAAATAGCATAACAAGTGCTGTTAAGGAAATAATGATAGTAGCACCCAGATCCATTTCTAATAAAATCAATACATCAGCTGAAAAGATAATAATAAGTGTTTTTACTAATCCCATCCAAGGTTTTTTAACATCCTTTTCCTGCCTAACAAGAAAATCAGCCATGTATAAAATCATGGTAATTTTCATCATTTCAGAAGGTTGAAATGTAAAAAATATAAAATTAATCCAGCGTGTTGAGCCATTAGCAGATCTACCAATAGGCTCTGGCAGGAAAACCAATGCTAAACAAACTAGAGTAAAGATAAAGAACCATTTGGCATGCTTTTTAAAAAAATATAAAGGAATTTTTAAACAAGTAAAAGCCAACATTAATCCGATTGAAATATAGATACTTTGCTTGAAAAAGTAGCTGTAGTTATCAAAATGCCCTAATGTAGCAGAAAATGACATTATCCAGCCAAAAGCTAACAATGCGAGAATAGCGACGGCTAAATGTTTATCAGGTAGTTGTCCAGTTTTTTCAAACATTTGGAGAATATAGGTGGTAAATTCATAGTTATTTTAACCCTCGAAAGGTGTCTTAATAACTCTAATAATTCCTATATTTATCTTAGTTTTTTATTTTGATTATGGGATAATAGTTTATTTTCAAAAAATAGTCCTATACCTATGATTTCTACTGCCAACATCACCATGCAATTTGGTGAAAAACCACTTTTTGAAAATATTTCTGTCAAATTTCAAGGCGGAAATCGCTACGGCTTGATTGGTGCAAATGGTTGCGGAAAGTCAACTTTTATGAAAATTCTAACGGGTGAATTAAAGCCTAGCAACGGTACGGTGAGTATCAGCGAAGGCGAAAGACTTGGTATTTTGCGCCAGGATCAGTTTGCTTATGAAGATTTTCGTGTGGTTGATACAGTTATCATGGGCCATGAAAAGCTTTGGGAAGTTAAAAAAGAAAGAGATCGTATTTATGCCTTACCAGAAATGAGTGAAGCGGACGGTACCAAGGTTGCACATCTTGAAATGGAGTTTGCTGAGATGGGTGGCTATATGGCTGAATCATCTGCTAGTGAACTGTTGTTGGGTTTATATATCCCTGAAGAGCAGCATTATGGCCTAATGAGTGAGATTTCGCCAGGTTGGAAAATGCGAATCTTGCTGGCTCAGGCGTTATTCTCTGATCCTGAAATTCTACTACTTGATGAGCCAACCAACAACTTGGATATTAACTCAATTAGCTGGTTGGTTAATGTACTAAATGAGCGTAAAGCAACCATGGTCATTATTTCGCACGATAGACACTTCTTAAATGGTGTGTGTACGCATATGTCTGATTTGGACTATGGCGCGTTAAATACTTTTCCAGGAAACTATGACCAGTTCATGATTGCATCAACTGCAATTCAGGAAAAAATGCAGTCTGATAATTCTAAAAAAGAAGCTAAAATTAAAGAATTAAAACACTTTGTGTCTCGTTTCTCATCAAATGCTTCTAAAGCTAAGCAAGCCACATCACGTCAGAAGCAACTTGAAAAGATTGAGCTTGATGATATTAAACCCTCCTCTAGAGTTAGCCCTTATATTTATTTTGATCAAGAAAATAAACTTCATAGAAATGTACTAGAAGTTGAAGGCTTGAATAAGAGTTTCGGCGATCTTCATGTTCTTAAGGATATTGAGTTTTTATTTGAAGTGGGAGAGCGTGTAGCTATTATTGGTCAAAATGGTGTCGGTAAAACTACACTATTACGCGCTCTAGTTGGTGAAATTAAAGCTGACAAAGGTAAGATCAAGTGGAGTGAAAATATCAATATTGGTTATTATGCTCAAGATAATAGCGCTGATTTTAAAGAAGATATGACTGTGCTTGATTGGATGGCACAATTTAAACAGCCGAAGCAAAATATGCAGGATATGCGCGGCGTACTTGGCAAAATGCTGTTCGGTAAAAATGACATTATTAAAAGTGTTAAATCACTATCAGGTGGTGAGAAGGGCAGAATGTTATTTGGTAAGCTAATGCTTCAGCAACCAAATGTTTTGGTGATGGATGAGCCAACTAACCACTTAGATATGGAGTCCATTGAGGCACTTAACCTTGCTTTGGAAAATTATGAGGGTACACTGATCTTTGTCAGTCACGATAGGGAGTTTGTATCATCATTATCGACCAAAGTTGTAGAGTTGAAAGAAGATGGCATGCATTATTATTCTGGCAACTATGAGGATTACCTAAAGTCACAAAAATAAGCCTATGATCACAGCAGTATTAAGAAGATTTGTAAAGCGCGAAAGCTTTGATTCTGCTTCAATACTGTCGTTTAGTAGTTTGTTTGCCCTTGTTCCAGGGTTAGCATTAGGCTTGAGTGTTTTTTCATTTTCTCCATATTTTTACGATCTACAGCAGTATCTAGAGCAATTTTTGTTTACTCAGCTTCTACCTCAAAACCATGGAGTAGCTAAAGAGTATATTCAGCAGTTTATCAATCAAGCACAATCTTTAAAAGGTGTTAGCTCCGGGTTTCTAATTTTTGCAGTAATGCTTTTACTGTTCGAGGTGGATAAACGTATCAATCTTATTTGGCATGATGTGCATCATCGTCATTGGATGAAAGGACTTGTTTCTTATTTATTCGTATTGTTCTTGGGGCCAATATTTTTAGCTGCGTCAATATTTCTAAGCTCTTATGTGGTTGCATCGGATATTTTCAATCAACTACCTATGATCAACTATGCGCCCATATTCACGCCGCTAATCCTATCTAGTGTGGGTTTTTCGATTTTGTATTATGTCGTCCCTTTAGAGAAAATTAGATATATAAACGCTCTCAAAGCGGGGATTATTGCAGCTTTATTATTGGAGCTTATTAAGTATGCTATGTTTATCTACATACAATATTTTCCAATTTATGAACTCATCTACGGCGCACTTTCTGCATTAGTGCTACTTATGGTTTGGATTTATTTAGCATGGGCTATTGTTTTATTGGGCGCTAGTTTTTGCTATTGCTTTGAGAGAAAGGCCTAGAGAGTCAAAGATCCGGTGATAAATTTTTTTATCAAGAGATCCATATCTAACAACTAGCGTAAAATTAGCAACCTTTAATATCGTTCACTTTACTTATGTTTACCGGCATCATTCAAGCACTTGGCAGTATTAAAACTAAAGTAGTCTATGATAAGGGTGCTGTATTTAGTTTTACTGCAACAAATTTTGATTTTTCCAGTATTTCTATCGGCGATAGTATTGCGGTTAATGGTGTGTGTTTAACAGCTGTTGAGGTAGGCTCTGATTTTTTTAAAGCAGATGTATCTCAAGAGACGCTAGATTGCTCTATTTTCTCTGAGCTGGAGCAGGGTGATCATGTTAACCTTGAAAAGGCACTGAGACTTAATCAAGGTATTGACGGGCATTTAGTTAGCGGACACGTTGATGGAACTGCAAATGTCAGTGAGCAATTTAATGAAGGCGAGTCAACACGTTTTAAGATTAATGCACCAGATAATTTGGTAAAATACATTGCTAGAAAGGGCTCTGTATGCATTAACGGCGTTAGTTTGACAGTCAATAGTATTGCAGGTAATATTTTTGATTTGAATATTGTTCCACATACGCTAAATGTTACAACTTTAGGTGAATTACAAACAGGTGATCAAGTCAACCTAGAGGTTGACATTATTGCGCGCCATTTAGAGCAATTATTAAACAATAAATAATCATGATAAAAGCAACGATCGAAGAAATCTTAGAAGATTACAAGCAAGGCAAGATGATCATCCTTATGGATGACGAAGATCGTGAAAATGAAGGTGATTTAATCATCCCAGCAGCGACCTGTACCAAAGAAGATATTAACTTTATGGCTACTCATGGCCGTGGTTTGATTTGCTTAACCCTAACTCAAGAACGTTGTAAGCAGCTTAATTTGCCATTAATGGTAGCGCATAACAACGATGCTAATGGCACAAACTTTACCGTTTCAATAGAAGCGGTAGAAGGTGTAACAACAGGTATTTCAGCTGCAGATAGAGCTAAAACTATCTTAGACGCTGTTGCACCAAATGCGACTGCAGCTGATATTGTTCAACCAGGCCATATCTTTCCTTTGATGGCTCAACCTGGTGGCGTATTAATTCGTGCTGGTCATACTGAAGCAGGCTGTGATTTAGCTCGCTTATCTGGGTTTGAGCCCGCCTCTGTGATTGTCGAAATCCTTAACGAAGATGGCTCTATGGCGCGACGTGATGATTTGGAAATTTTTGCTGAAAAACATAATATTAAATGGGGTACGATCGAAGATTTGATTTCTTACCGCATTGAAAATGAAAAAACAATTGAACGTATTAATGAGCGTGAATTTGAAACTGAGTATGGCACATTTAGACTGGTTTCGTTCTTAGATAGTATTTACAATGAAACTCATTTAGCTTTGGTTAAGGGTGAGATTATTGATGGTAAAGAGACTTGCGTCCGTGTTCATATGGAGGATACCTTTAGAGATGTCTTGCAAGAGAGCGTAAGTGGCTTTAGTGTAGGTAATGCACTTAAGCATATTTCTAAATCACAAAGTGGTGTTTTTTTGCTACTTAGAAAGCAAACTGATCAGTCTATTTTGCAAAGTATGGACCACAGCTCTCGCGTGTGGAGTGACGTTAAAACATATGGTGTTGGTGCTCAAATATTATCTGATTTAGGTGTCAAAAAAATGAGAATCCTAGGTTCACCTGTAAAGCTACATGGTCTTAAAGGATTTGGCTTAGAAGTTACTGAATATGTAGATATTAAAAACTAAGGAGTTAGATGGAATTTAAATTTGATAAAAATGCAAATAGCAACTTCTTAAAAGACAGTAAGGTTGCTATTATTGTTGGCTATTTTTACCAAGATATTGGTGATAAGCTTCTATCAGCAGCGCAAGAAACGCTCAATAAATACGGTATTGATGAAAGCAATGTTAATGTTTTTTACGCACCTGGCGCATTTGAAATTCCACTATTGGCTAAACGTTTAGCGTCACAACAAACTAATGGTGCAAATTTATATGACGGCATCGTGACACTCGGTGCAGTTATTAACGGTGAAACCCCTCACTTTGATTTTGTTTGCAATGAATGTGCACGTGGAGTGGCTGATGTTTCTTACCAATTTGAGGTGCCAACAGCCTTTGGTGTTTTAACTACGTCGAATATGGAGCAAACCATTGGTAGAGCCGGAGGTTACAAAGGCAACAAAGGCGAGGAAGCTACTATGGCCATGATCGAAATGCTTTATTTGATGAAACAAGCAGACACCCAAAAATTCTAAATTATGGCATTTAAAACACCAAAGCAGCGTTCTCGTGAACGCGTTGTTCAAGCAGTTTATCAATATCTAGTATCTGGTGGCGAAGTGTTGCAAATTGAGCAACAGTTCTTAAATCAAAAAGAGGGGAAAATTTCTAAGGCCTTTTTCTCTAATCTATTTATTAACATTCTTAAAAACAGAACTGAGCTGGACTCGCTAATTGCGCCAACTATCTCCAGAGAAACTGACGAGCTTGGTTCTGTGGAGCATGCCATACTATACTTGGGTGCATACGAGTTACAAAACTCAATTGAAGTACCTTATAAGGTGGTTATCAATGAGGCGCTTGAGCTTGCCAAATTGTATGGCGCTGAAGGTGCCTTTAAGCTTATTAATTCGTCACTTGATCAATTAGCCAACAAGCTGAGAGTTATTGAAATAAGTAAATCATGAATCGGTGGGTTTTCGCATTATTCCCATTTTTATTATGGTTTAAAGAGGTTAATAAAAGCACTTTAAAGGCAGATCTTATTGCTGGATTAACGGGTGCTGTAGTCGTTTTACCTCAGGGTGTTGCTTTTGCAACTATTGCCGGACTTCCACCAGAATACGGCCTATATACAGCAATGGTTACACCAATAATTGCGGCATTATTTGGCTCGTCATACCATTTAGTTTCAGGCCCAACCACGGCCATTTCAATTGTTATTTTTTCAACCATTAGTCGCCATGTCGATCCAGGATCCCCAGAGTTTGTGTCAATGGCATTAACCCTAACTTTTCTGGCTGGTGTTTATCAGTTTGCATTTGGTTTGGCTAGATTTGGTGTTTTGGTAAATTTTGTATCGCACACGGTTGTAATAGGATTTACAGCTGGTGCTGCCATCTTAATTGCAACCAGCCAATTGAAACATATTACTGGTATTCATATACCCAAAGGAGAGTCGTTTTTACATACATGGATTGACTTATACCAAGATTTTTTCAGTATGGATTCTTACCTACTAGTAATTGCATTCGTAACTCTATTTAGCGCAATTTTGTTTAAAAAAATCTGGCCAAAATCACCTAATCTTTTAATAGGCATGGTGCTTGGTAGTGTTTTGGCTTTTTATATTAGTCGATTTCAGCTTTCACAAAGTATCCCGCTTGTTGGGGAAATACCGGCACATTTACCACCGTTATCAATGCCAGATCTTTCGTTTTCTACGATTTCCTCACTTGCATCAGAAGCGTTTGCTATTGCGTTGTTAGGATTGATTGAAGCTGTCTCTATTAGTCGGGCAGTTGCCACAAAATCCAATCAAAGAATTAGTGCGAATCAGGAGTTTGTTGGGCAGGGAATGTCTAATATGTTTGGTAGTTTTTTCTCTAGTTATGCAGGCTCTGGCTCTTTTACAAGATCGGGAATTAATTATGAATCTGGCGCAAAGACACCTCTCTCCGCTATTTTTGCAGCCTTGTTTTTAATGGTTATTGTATTGTTAATTGCACCATTAACAGCTTATTTACCGATTGCAGCGATGGGCGGTGTTATCTTGTTGGTGGCTTATAATTTAGTCGATGTACATCACATTGTTAAAATTTTCAAATATAGTAAATCAGAATCTTCAATTTTAATTACAACTTTCCTAGCGACTTTGTTCCTTGAATTGGAGTTTGCAATTTACTTAGGTGTACTCCTATCTTTGGTTTTATTTTTAGCAAAAACATCAACACCTAGAATACCAACTTTATCGATTGATAATATTGACAATAAGACCTCTAGAAGTTTTATAAATATTGCTAAAAAGCCACTTAGACAGTGTCCTCAGCTAAAAATAATTAGAGTTGATATGTCAATCTATTTTGGATCAATTAATCATATTTTAAAAAAAATTGAAAAAATATCTGATGGTCAGGGTATTCATCATATTTTAATTGTTGCTAGCGGCATTAATTTTATTGATTTATCAGGAATTGAGGCTTTGATTTCTGAAAATGATCGATTAAAAAAAAGACAAGGTGGTTTGTATTTTGTTGGGTTAAAGGCACCTGTTTATCAATTTTTAGCACAAGCGCACTTTATTAAAAACATTGGCAGAACAAACTTTTTTGATTCTAAGCAATTAGCAATCAATACAATTTACACTCGCCTTAATCGAGATGTCTGTAGTCAATGTGATGTAAAAATTTTTAACGAATGCCAATAGTTTTTAATTTGTTAACGTGTAAAAAAAATCATGAAATTTAATCCTATTTCAAATCCCCTGGATAAGCTTCCGGAAATACTCAAGCAGAATTTAAAACGTAATTTATGTGTTTGCAATGAGGTTAAAAAAATAGATATTATTAATGCAATTGCCAATGGTGCAACTACGCTGACAAAGGTTCGAGATAAGACTTATGCCACAAGTGGCAATGGCTGCTGCACGAGACAAGTAGAGCGATTGATTGAGTGTATCCACTCATCCGAATAATACTAAAATATTTGAATGACAATTAAAACCATTATTCAATCTAGTAGATTGCCTTTCTTAATACTGACACCTATATGTGTATTACTGGGCGCTAGTGTTGTGATATACGAACAAAAAAGCATTGATTTATTACTACTAACATTGGTTGTTATCGGCGGGCTATCAGCGCACATTAGTGTTAATACATTTAATGAATATTTAGATTTTAAAAGTGGCTTGGATTTAGAAACTAAGCGCACTGATTTTAGTGGTGGTAGTGGCGCATTGCCTAAAAATCCAGAAGGGCTTAAGTCAGTATGGTTAACAGCTGTTGTGTCACTACTTATTACATTACTAGTTGGTATTTATTTTATTAGCCTGTATGGGCTTTTAATTGCTCCAATTGGCTTATTGGGCGTAGTCCTAATTGTGACGTATACCAGCTGGATTAACAAACATCCTTGGCTTTGCTTAATAGCGCCAGGATTAGGATTTGGGGTATTAATGGTTATTGGCACTCAGTTTGTTTTGGTTGGCGAATACTATGTATTATCACTATGGATTTCTATCATTCCATTTTTACTGATTAATAATTTGTTGTTATTGAATCAATATCCTGATATCCAGGCTGATATTAATGCAGGTCGCCGTCACTTTCCAATTGCCTATGGCGTTAGTGCAAGTAACAAAATTTATGGCTTGTTTGTTGTTTTAGCTATGATAGTGCTTATTGGTTACGTGTTAATGGGCTATCTACCAATATTAAGTTTAATTGCGTTAGCACCTATATTATTAGCTTTTTTTCCTTTGTATGGCGCTGTTAAATATAGGGAAAATATTGGCAATCATCCGCAGTTTTTAGGGGTAAATGTCGCAGTTACTTTATTAACGCCGCTGCTATTGTCATTTTCCCTATTAATATAGATTTTTTAAAGTGTAGACCAGTAGAGAGATGAAAAAATTATTAAGTGATAATAACAAAATTTTAATGGAGGCTGCAGTTGTTGAGCGTCTAAGACGCTCCAGTCATTTTAAATTACATTCAAAATTAGTTAATGCTCCATTGATTTATGATGAATATGGAAAAAAGGCGTTAACAAATATATATCAAGAATATGCTGATATTGCGGAGCAGTCTAAAATCCCACTTCTGCTATGCACGCCAACATGGAGGGCAAATCATTCAAGGGTTATGTCGTCAAATGTTCCAATGTCTATTAATCGTGACGCGGTTGACTTTCTAGTTGACTTTAGAAGTTTACAAGAAAATAGTAGCAACCTAAAAATAGGAGGATTGATAGGGTGTAAAAATGATTGCTATCAACCTAGTGAAGGGTTATCTAAGTTAGAGGCTCAGAATTTCCACTCTTGGCAAATTGAGCAGCTTGCAAGCAGCAAGGTTGATTATCTAATTGCTGAAACACTTCCGAATGTAGAGGAAGCTCTTGGTATTGCTAAGGCAATGGAGTTGACAGGGATTCCGTACATTATAAGTTTTGTTATTTCAAGAGATGGTTTAATTTTGGATGGAACGACACTACTAGATGCTGTTAACTACATTGACGAGAATACAAATATAAATCCATTAGGTTATATGGTTAATTGCATTTTTCCATCATTTATTTCTCCTGAAATTCAACCTTTAGCCTTATTTGAAAGACTTATTGGGTGTCAGGCTAATGCATCTTCATTAGATCATTGTGATCTTGAGGAGGCGGATAATTTGGAATCTAATCCTGTGTCTGAATGGGGAAGTCTTATGATTGAATTAAATAAAAAATATGGAATTAAAATTCTCGGTGGCTGTTGTGGAACGAATATCGAGCATTTAAATTACATAGCAAATCATTGAGTAGCTAGTCAATCTACTCCAAATTAGGCGAAAGTAGTCTTTCCGCCTGATCTACCGAAACTCCTTTTCTGTTCGCATAATCTTGAACTTGTTGTTGATTGATTTTTGCCACACCAAAATATCTAGCGTCTTTATTAGCGAAGTACCAGCCACTAACACTGGCTGTTGGTAGCATTGCGTAAGAGCTAGTGAGAGTCATACCAGTATTTTTTTCAACATCAAGTAAATCCCATAGCTTGCCTTTTTCACTATGCTCAGGGCACGACGGATAGCCCGGGGCAGGGCGGATACCGCGGTATTTTTCTTCAATTAGTTTGTCATTATTAAAGTCTTCATCGCTATAGCCCCATATTTCTGTGCGAAATTTATAGTGCATCATTTCAGTAAAAGCTTCAGCAAAACGGTCAGCCACAGCCTTGATCATAATTGAATTATAATCGTCATGATCGGCCTCAAAAGCTGCTACCAATGGTTCAATATTAATACCAGCTGTTACTGCGAAGGCACCCATGTAATCTTGCACACCACTTTCTTTAGGGGCGATGAAATCACTCAAGCAGAAATTAGGCGTATTACCTTTTTTATCTAGCTGTTGTCGCAGATGGTTAAGCGTCATGAACACCTCACCATTCTCATTAGTTAATTCAATGTCTTCATTGACACTATTAGCAGGAAAAATACCGACAACAGCATTAGCCTGTAATAATTTCTCATCGATAACTTTTTTAAATAAGACTTTGGCATCTTTAAAGAGAGCTGTAGCAGATTCTCCCACTACTTTATCAGTCAAAATATCGGGAAATTTACCTGCTAACTCCCAGGTTCTGAAAAATGGAACCCAATCAATAAATTGAAAAATTTCATTAAGATCATAATCCTCAAACACATGAATACCGAGTTTTTTAGGCTTAGTAATGTTGTCAAATTTAATGTTTGGCTTGTTTTCTCTAGCTGCTTCTAGACTAATGAGTTTACTTTTGCCTTTATTTGCACGTCTAACTCTAACTTTTTCGTATTCTTCTTTAGTGCTGCTAACCAAAGCAGGCTTTAATTTTTCGGATAATAATGAAGTGGCAACACCAACTGCTTTGGAAGCATCCTTGACATAAAATACACCATTATCATATTGTGGCTCAATCTTAACAGCCGTGTGTGCAATTGAAGTCGTGGCACCACCAATCATTAAAGGTAGCTCAAAGCCTTGGCGTGTCATTTCTTTAGCAACAGAGACCATTTCATCCAGTGAAGGGGTGATCAAGCCAGAAAGGCCAATAATATCAACATTTTCTTTAATGGCAGTTGCTAGAATGGTTTCAGCTGGGACCATTACGCCTAAGTCAATAATCTCATAGTTATTACATGAGAGTACCACTCCAACAATGTTTTTACCAATGTCGTGCACATCACCCTTAACAGTGGCCATTAGAATTTTGCCTCGAGCTCTAGAGCCACAATCTTGTTTTTCCGCCTCTAGGAAGGGGTCCAGATAGGCAACTGATTTTTTCATTACTCGAGCAGATTTAACCACTTGTGGTAAAAACATTTTGCCATCGCCAAACAAATCGCCTACAACATTCATGCCATCCATCAATGGGCCTTCAATCACCAGAATAGGGCGACCTAATTTGTCAAGTGCTTCTTGGGTGTCTTCATCAATAAATTCGGTAATGCCTTTAACTAAAGAATGCTCCAAGCGTTTTTCTACTGCCCATGTGCGCCACTCTAAATCTTTTTTATTGTCTTGAATTTCACCCGAACCCGAGAATTTAGGTGCAAGTTCGACTAGGCGTTCACCTGCATCAGCATCTGAATTTAACACCACATCTTCAACTGCTTTTTTCAGCTCTGGATCAATGTCATCATAAACCACTAGCTGGCCTGCGTTAACAATACCCATGGTCATACCAGCTTTGACTGCATGGTATAAAAATACTGAGTGAATCGCCTCACGTACAGGATTATTACCCCTAAAAGAAAACGAAACATTTGATACGCCACCTGATATTTTGGCATACGGTAATTTTTTAGTGATCTCTCGAGTAGCTTCAATAAAATCAACACCGTAGTTGTTATGCTCTTCAATGCCAGTTGCTACAGCAAAAATATTAGGATCAAAAATAATATCTTCAGCTGGGAAATCAACCTCATTAACCAAAATATTATAGGCATTGGTGCAAATTTCAATTTTGCGTTCCTGGGTGTCAGCTTGCCCAGCTTCATCAAATGCCATCACAATAATAGCAGCGCCATAGCGCTTACATAGATGCGCATATTTAACAAAGTTTTCTTTGCCTTCCTTGAGTGATATGGAATTGACAATCGCCTTACCTTGAGTACACTTAAGGCCAGCTTCGATAATACTCCACTTTGAGGAGTCCACCATTAATGGTACTTTTGAAATATCTGGCTCTGTAGCAATTAAATTCATAAAACGAACCATAGCTGCTTCACCATCAAGCATGCCTTCGTCCATATTAATATCAACAATTTGAGCGCCATCTTCAACCTGTGCACGACAAATATCCAGAGCTTCTTCGTACTCTTCATTTAGGATAAGTCTTTTAAATTTGGCAGATCCAGTGATATTGGCACGTTCACCAACATTGACAAATAAAGCATCATCAGCAATATTACAAGCTTCTAGTCCAGAAAGACGACATTCAGGTTTTATAGTGGGAATCTTTCTAGGTGGCAAGCCTTCAATAGCATCTGCAATACATCTAATATGTTCTGGTGTTGAGCCGCAACAGCCACCTAAGATATTTACTAAACCAGACTCTGCCCATTCGCTTACCTGTTTACTCATGGTAATTGCACCTAGGTCATACTCACCAAATTCATTTGGTAGACCAGCATTAGGGTGGGCCGACACATAAGTATCTGCTACACGAGACATTTCAGCTACATATTGGCGTAACAAATCAGGTCCTAGTGCACAATTAAGACCAATTGAGATTGGCTTGGCATGGCGTAATGAATTGTAAAAGGCCTCAGTCATCTGTCCAGATAATGTACGACCTGAGGCATCAGTAATAGTGCCTGAAATCATAATAGGCAATTCTACTTTATCATCTTCAAATACTTGTTGTACGGCAAAAATTGCAGCTTTTGCGTTTAGTGTGTCGAAAATGGTTTCAATTAGTATGATATCTGCGCCACCTTCAATTAGGCCACGAGTTGATTCTATATAAACCTCAACAAGTCCATCAAAGGTAACATTTCTAAAGCCAGGGTCATTAACATCTGGTGAAAGTGAACAGGTGCGTGAAGTAGGGCCAATAACACCAGCAACAAAACGCGGCTTCTCAGCTGTTGAAAATTCATTACAAGCTTCTTTAGCAAGTCGTGCACTTTCAACATTAATCTCATAAGCAAACTCCTCCATCTGATAATCAGACATAGAGGTTTTAGTGGCATTAAAAGTATTGGTTTCTACAATATCTGCACCCACTTCTAAATACGAGCGATGAATGTCTTGGATAATTTTTGGTTGAGTTAAGGATAGTAGATCGTTATTACCTTGTACCAAAACATGCCAATCTTTAAAGCGCTCACCGCGATAATCTTCTTCACTAAGTTTGTGCTTTTGAATCATGGTGCCCATAGCGCCATCTAGTACTAAAATTCGTTGCTCTAAAAGGGATTGTAGGATTTTTTTTGTGCTCATGGGCGGTATTATACCCAAAGGCTATTAAGACGCCACACTCGATAAATTGAGCTTTATAATAGATTTTAAATTACAGATAAAGGATACAATGAAAAAAATATTATTAGTCGGATTAACGATCATGAGTTTTAATGCACAAGCATTTTTAGATTTTAATAGCTATGGTGATGACTATAAAAACAATGATTGGCCAGTTTGGACACCCATGTTTTGGATGGATAAAGCCAAAAATAATAGCCCATTTTCAGATAACAAAAACACTCAATATGGCTATCCTTACAATAATCGCCCTTACAATGTTGGCGCTTCGCAATTCAATATGGCCAATATGCCCACGCCTAATCAGGCATTTCAGGCTGAATCACAGCAAGCGCCAAGCCCAATTTATATGACGCCAGCAGCCATGTCATTCTCTAATTTAAATAACAAAGCCTCATCGCCAGTACGCAATTTATCAGGCCCATATCCATCTAATTACAATTTTTCTGAACCAAGAAATCCTTATGGTAATGGATTTTAATAATAATTAAAGCTTGCAAGTCTATATTATCATGGTATAATATAGATTCTTTAATTTTAGATATGGAGATAAGGTCATGAAAAAACTTTTAGTAATAGCATTAATCGCAGCTTCTTTAAGCGCAAACGCATTTTTTAACAGCAACGATATGCCGTGGAACAACAATTACAGCAACAACAATTACAGCAACAACAATGGCTACCAAGAAGATAACGGTATGTTTGGTTACAACTCATACGATTACTGGGATCCACGTTGGTACATGGAAGAAATGTCAAACATGGTAGACAAGTTTGATGATGAATTCAATAACAACAACAACGGTTGGAACAATAATAACTTCAATGGTTATAACCCATACAATAGCTCAAACAATCCTTGGAATAGTTCACAGGCGCTTCAAGCTCCAGTTGCACCAACTAAGTAAGTTTTAGTTAGTTTAGAAAAAACCAGTATTTTGTTACTGGTTTTTTTTCGCCCATTCAATTAGTTTAAGTGGTTTATAATTAAGGTTAATATTAACCAATATTAAAAATAAGGAGACAGATGAAAAGAATAATAACAGCATCGTTAATGACTTTAGCAATTAGTGCATCAGCTAATTATGGCAACAATCCATGGGGAAACAATGGTTGGGGTAGTAATTCTAATAACACCAATAATGGCTTTGTTGCTCATAATCCAAATTCTTTTTTCACACCTGATTGGTTTAGTGAAGAAATGGACGACATGATGGATGAGTTCGATACAAACAGCACACCTTGGAATTCCAATGGTTATAACAACAGACCTTGGAATAATAACAGTGGCCCATGGAATGGCCGCAACCAGAGCGGAAGCGTACCTTGGCAAAATAACAACTGGAATCAAGGCTTGCGAGGTAACTCACAGCCATTTAATTTCCGTAATAATTCATTTAGACCAATGAACAATGCAACACCTGTAAGTAACACACAAGCAAGATAAACTTAATAAAACAAGGAAAAATCATGAAAAAAATAATCGTAATCACATTAATGACAGTTGCACTTGGTGCATCTGCTTTTAGCAATAACTGGAATAGCAACAATCCTACAAACTTTGGCAACAACACGCCTTGGAGTAACGGTGGCAATGCTAACAACTTTGGTAATTTTAACAACGGCCCTTGGAATGGACAAAGCTTTAACAATGGCCCTTGGTCAAATACAAATAGCTGGAGTAAAAATGTTCCAATGAATGGTGGTAATTTTAATAATGGTCCTTGGTCAAATAGCAATAATTGGAGTAAAAACATGCCAATGAATACTAACAACATGCCAATGAATACTAACAACATGCCAATGAATACTAATAGCTTTAACAACACTCCTTGGAGTAACGGTAATAGCTTTGGCCCAATGAAGGCAGATACAAACTTTAACCCGTTTAATGGTGGCAATAACTCTCAGCCATTTAACATGGGTACAGGTGCATCTCCATTTGGTTTTGATACAGGTTCAAATTCTTTTGGACCAATGAAAAACGGACCTTGGAACTATGGTTACAACCAAGTAATTCCTGCTACAGCTGAATCAGACACACCACCAGCAGCAGAAACAACCAAGTAAGTCTTTAGTTGTTTAAGAAAAAGCCGGTTAATAGCCGGCTTTTTTGCGTCTAAAAAAGCGCTTCAATATTTGATGTTTGATTGAGGTAAAATTGTCGTCCAAATTATTTATCTTTTAAGCCAGGTGGCAATATGACAACAGAATGCTTGTTTTGTGAATTAAAAAATCAAGAAAGAATTATTGGTGAATGCGATTTAACCATTACTTTTATTGATAATTTTCCAGCTTCTCCTGGCCATACTTTGGTCATTCCAAAGCGCCACTTTGCAACTTACTTTGAGGCGAGCGAGGCGGAGTTATTGGCAATTGGTATTGCCGTGCAAAAAGCAAAATTAATTCTTGACAAAGAATTCAGGCCTGATGCTTACAATATCGGTGTTAACAATGGAGAAATGGCTGGGCAAAGTATTAAACATTTGCATGTGCATTTAATTCCACGTTACAAAGGTGATGTTGAAAATCCTAAAGGCGGTGTTCGCTGGATCTTAAAAGATCGCGCTAATTATTGGGACAATAAAAATAAATCTTAATGCGCTAAATAACTAAAAATAGCTTATATCGATTATTGCTCCAGTGTATAGTTCAATCTAATACTATTTAATTCTTGAGGAGAATCGACATGAAAAACACAAGACACCATATTATCAAAACTTGCTTAGGGCTAACATTAGCTATTAGTACCTTGTCGAGTGCCAATTTTAGCAATCCGTCTTCGATGATGTCGCCATTTGGTGGGCAGGGTGTTTCCCAGCCTCAAATGCAACCTTTTGGTAATTCTATGCCGTGGGGAGCTCAAGGTTACTCTCAGCCTAGATATTCTAACTCTAGATATGCGACACCAAGACAAGGATATTCTCAGCCTGCTTACAATCCTATGCCATGGGCAGTAAATTCAGCACCTAGCCGTCAAGCTAGTAGGCCGGCACAATCTTTTGGTGGGATGAGTATGATGCCATTTAATCCAGGTATGCAGCCTCAGAAGCAATATCAGCAGCCTCAGTCTTCATTTATGATGCCAGGAATGGATCAAGGTATTCGAACAATGATGGAGCCGGGTAAGGTTATAGCTGAAGAAGCAACACCTGGTGTTTATATGAAGCCAACTTGGCGTTGATTAAGCATAAAGTAAAGTCAAAAATATTTCTTTTATGGGTGCTCGATTAGGCGTATAGTTAAATTGAGTTCATCAAAAAAAAGGAGAAAATATGCAGTTCAAGAATATGATTGCTGAAGTTTCAGAAGCCTTATCAGCAACTGGAACCTCTATAGCAGCACAATCCTTTAGCAAGGATTTGGTTCGTGCAACGCAAGCGAAAACCAAGGTTGATACTCAAGTTGTACAGCCTTGGTTAAAAAGCCGCAAGCATATTGGCCATGCTTTTTTTCAGCCAAAAACACACAGCTTGAAAATGGCAGCAAGAATGTACAATCATGGTATTAAGAGAATTTAATTAATATCCAAAGGTATCTCGAAGCCCACGGCGATTCATAAAATTCGCTTTTTAAGGTCATCATGATTTTTTAGAGAGGCTAGCTTGGTTTAACCAGTGATCTAAATGATTAGCAAAAGCTTGTCTATCTGCTTGGCTTAGTGGTGCCGGGCCACCAGTTTGCACACCACTTGAGCGTATCACATCCATAAAATCACGCATACTAAGTTTTGATTTAATATTACCAGCGCTAAACAACTCTCCTCTTGGACTGAGAGCAAGTCCACCTTTAGTGATAACTTCATCTGCCAAAGGTATGTCGCTAGTGATTACTAAGTCACCTGGATTTAAGCGCTTAACAATCTCATTGTCAGCCACATCAAACCCAGCTCCTACCTGAATAAAGCTAAGATAGAGGGAGGGTGGTAGATATAATGCATGATTAGCAACTAGAGTTGTTTTAGTTTGAGTGCGATCCGCTGCTTTAAAGAGAATATCTTTAATAACAACGGGACAAGCATCTGCATCAATCCAAATTTGTACGGGTTGTTTATTAATCATAAATTATTAATCAATAGTTTCGCTAGGGTGATTATCCCTATTGAAAAAGGTAGATGTGTCCTATATATCTTGGATAGGCCATTATGGCATTTGGCTAAAAAAAATAACGAAACATGTAGCTATAAAAAAAAGCCTGTAATAACAGGCTTTTTTAAAGTTTCTTTTATCCCTACTTAGAAAGGAATATCATCATCAAAGCCATTATCAACAGGTGTAATTGGATCTTGTGTAGGTGCATTTGGTGCAGATTGCTGGCCACCAGCTTGTGGTGCTCCACCCATAGAGCCACCTTCACGACGATCTAACATTTGTAATGTACCATTAAAACCTGAAACAACAACTTCAGTCGTGTAACGATCAGCGCCTGATTTATCTTGCCACTTACGAGTTTGTAGCTTACCTTCAACATACACTTTAGAGCCTTTGTCTAAATATTGGCCGGCAATTTCAGCTAACTTACCAAATAAGCTAACGCGGTGCCATTCTGTTTTCTCTTGTTTTTGACCAGTATTTTTATCTGTCCAAGATTCGCTTGTTGCCACCGAAATATTAGCAATTGCATTGCCGTTTGATGCAAATTTAACTTCTGGCTTTTGGCCTAAGTTACCTACTAAAATTACTTTATTAATGCCTGCCATAATATTTTTTCCCGTAAATTTTTAATGTTTTTCAGTGTTCATACTTAGTGCGATTAGCCACCAAATAAGTGCGATAAATGTGGTGAATAAGAATACACTATTTAGACCGAGCGTGTGGTAAATCCACCCGCCAGAAATACCACCTACAAATGCCCCTAAAAATTGTGAACTAGCATAGAAACCCATTGCTAGTCCACGTTTATCGCTGGTTGCTGTTTTGGCGATTAGTGAAGGCAGTAGTGCCTCTAAGGCATTAAATGCCGTAAAAAATAAAGTAAGAATAATAAAGAATGTGGCGTAATTTAAGGCAGTTTGATAAAACAGCATTTGACTTAATGCTAACAAGAAAATCGCTAACAAAAAAATGGTTTTAGTCTTTTGATATTTAGTGGCAACAATGATCATTGGAACCATGCCTAGAAAGGACAAAATAATAACAGGTAAATAAATTTGCCAATTATCTTGAATAGAAAGAATGTTGTTTTCAACAAGAAAAATTGGAATAGCGATAAAGGCGCTAGTGAGAATTAAATGCAGAGCAAAGACACTAAAATCGAGCCTAAGCAAAGCGGGCGTTAAAATACGCTTAAAATTTTCAATCGAAAGTGTATATTGCTTTTTTGGTTTGGCATGCGGTAATGTAGTTACTACTAATAGTGCCACAATTGAAAGTGCTGCAATTGTCCAAAAGAGCCCAGAAATACCGATCTGATAAACAATAACAGGGCCTAATAATAATGCCAACATGAAAGCTATACCGATTTGAACACCAACAAACGCATTGGCTTTTGGGCGTTCGTTTTCGCTAATATAATCTGCTAAAAATGCCATGAGTACGGCAGAGATAGCACCTGCACCTTGTAAAGCTCTACCAATTACTACTTGGAATATATCATCAGCAGTAGCTGCAACGACACTACCCATGAAAAAGATAATGAGACCTAGTATCAATAAAGGTTTTCGTCCATATTTATCCGATAAATAACCAAACGGAATTTGAAAAAATGCTTGAGTTAGTCCGTAAGCACCAATGGCTGCACCAATTAATAGCGGTGTAACACTTGTATAGTTGTTGGCATAGACTGAAAAAATAGGAAAAATCATAAACAAGCCCATCATGCGTGTCGCCATGATGAGGGATATTTTTAGCGCGAAAGATCGCTCTAGTTTTGTCATGAGCGGCTAATGTTGGTTAGTTTTCTAACGAATAGTGCGGTGTATATAAAGGGTAGCTTTGTTTTAATACACGACGAGCATCTGTAGCAAGAATTGGCGTGTTAATAATGTCGTAGTTATGGGCCATTAAATGAAGTGCAGCAGGAACAGAAGGTGTATTTGGATATTTCTCTATAATATACTTGCTACGGTTGATAGCTGCGATATTAGCGCCTTTTCTGGTGTAGTAGATAGCCACAAACAATTCATGACGAGATAAGATGTTTCGAAGTACAATTAGTCGAGTTTTAGCTTCTTCGGTGTATTCTGTTTTAGGAAATTTATCAATCAATGCTAAGTAATAATTAAAGGCATCCTTTACTGAATTAACATCACGTTGTGCGTTGTCAGTGATGTAATCATCTAAGATTGAGCGAGATTTATCTTCTGAAATTATGCCGCGTAAATAATAAGCATAAGGCGTAGAGAAGTGATTAGGGTAAAGTTTGATGTAGCTATTAAGTCGATCAATTGCTGGATCGTAATCTTCACTCTTGTAAAGTGCATAGGCAATCTCTAGCTTTGATTGCAGAGCGTATTTCGAGCCTGGATAAGCTGCCTGAAGCTGTTCAAAAAGCTCAATAGCTTTATCCATAGAGCCTGCTGAAACCTGCTCTTTTGCCTGATTAAAAAAGGTTTTTGGAGACCAGCCTTTGGTAATTGATTCTCGCTTTTTCTCTTCCTCCCAGAAACAGCCACCAAGAAATAATGTAAGTAAAGGTAAGATTAGAATGAGTTTTTTCATGAATTTTTGAATAAATTTATTATAAATATGCAA